>MDSV01246290.1_pt1 | contig 20661 bp, 20 predicted proteins | sample 810851 | NCBI WGS metagenome assembly MDSV01 (sample SAMN05326640, study PRJNA326480) | marine metagenome | isolation source: seawater | place: Atlantic Ocean: North East | collected 2012 | reverse complement strand
AGATAAACACCCGATCCCATCCCGAACTCGAACGTGAAAGCTGTTAGCGCCGATGGTACTTTGTCTTAAGGCATGGAAGAGTAGGTCGTTGCCAGGATTATTTATTTTATATTACAAATAAATATATATATTTCTTATATGGAAAAAATTTTAATAACTGGTGGTGCCGGATATATCGGATCAGTATTAACACCATTACTTTTAGAAAAAAAATATAGCGTCACTGTATTTGATAATTTATTATTTAATCAAAACTCGTTAAACAATTGTTGTCATCATCAAAATTTTAATTTCGTAAAAGGTGATATTCAAAATTACAATTTAATTAAAAATCAAATAAAAAAGCATGATATAATTATACCTCTAGCAGCGCTTGTAGGCGCCCCTCTATGCTCCTTAAATCCATCTCTTACTAAACAAATTAATTATACAGCCACCAAATCAATTATTGAAAATACATCTTCTAATCAAATGATTTTATTTCCAAATACAAACAGTGGTTATGGAATTAAAAAAGGTAATGAATTTTGTGATGAAAATTCTCCTTTAAAACCTATTTCTGAATACGGAAAGTATAAGGTAGGTATTGAAAAGATTCTATTGAGAAAGAATAATTCTGTTATTTTCAGATTAGCTACAGTATTTGGAGTAAGTCCTAGAATGCGAACAGATTTATTAGTTAATGATTTTACACTAAGAGCATATCAGGATAAATATTTAATATTGTTTGAAGAGAATTTTAGAAGAAATTTTATTCACATTAGAGATGTTGCTAACACTTTTCTTTTTGGTATTAATAATTATTCAAAAATGAAAAAAAATACATTTAACGTGGGTTTAAGTTCTGCCAATTTAACAAAAAAGCAATTAGCTTTGAAAATTAGAGAACATCTGCCTGATACTTATGTACATTATTCACAAATTGGAAAAGATCCTGATAAAAGAGACTATCTCGTAAGTAATAAAAAACTAGAAAACTTAGGTTGGAAGGCAAAATATTCATTAAATTACGGTATATCTGAGCTAATAAAATGTTACTCGATGTTCAAAAAAAATAATTATGGCAATATTTAATGATAATATCAAAAACTCCCTACAGAATATCATTATTTGGTGGTGGCACAGATTATCCAGACTGGTTTAATAAAAATAATGGCCAAGTTATTAGTTTCACAATTGATAAGTATTGTTATATTTCTTGTCGATATCTTCCTCCTTTTTTTAAACATAATTTAAGAATTGTTTATAGAAGACAGGAACAAGTATCAAAAGTAGATGAACTTAAACACCCATCCGTTAAAGCTGTTCTAAAATATTTAAATGTTAAAAATAATATTGAGCTACACTACAATGGGGATCTGCCTTCTAGAAGTGGAATTGGATCAAGTTCAGCTTTTACTGTCGGCTTACTTAATGCACTTAGTAAATATAAAAAATTAAATTTTTCAAATAAAACTCTTGCAGAAAAAAGTATTTTTGTCGAACAAAAAATAATTGGTGAAGTAGTTGGCAGTCAAGATCAGGTCAGTGTTGCTTATGGAGGTTTTAATAATATAAAATTTTATAAAAAAAATAAATTCAAAGTATTAAAATTAAATGCATCAACAAACATTTTAAATAACTTGAATAAAAATCTAATGTTATTTCATACTGGAAGGTTTAGAATAGCTGAAAATGTATCAAAGAAATATGTTCATGATCTTAAGAAAAAAGAAATTCAAATGTTTAAAATGTACAATATGGTTTTTGATGCCATGAAGTTAATTAAATCTGGGGATTTAGATAATTTAGGTAAAATGCTTCATGAAACTTGGGAATTAAAAAAACAAATGAGTGATTTTATTTCCAACACAGCAATAGATCAAATATATAATACTGGTATTGAAAATGGCGCTCTTGGTGGGAAGCTACTTGGAGCAGGTAGTGGTGGTTTTATTTTATTTTATGTTCCAAAAAAGAATCAAATAAAAGTTAAAAACTCACTAAAAAAATTATTATACGTTCCTTTTAAATTTGAAAACAAAGGCTCACAAATAATTTATAACAGTAAATAAAAACTAAGCTGCTTTATTAAAAATATTACGGTGCAGTTTAATTTGAAGCATATGTTTTATATGATCAACAGCATCTTGACCAAAACGTTCTCTAATTCTTTTAATATATGCTGGGTTTTTAAAATACTTTTCAAAAGCTTCATCTCTGAATTTAAGCACTTCTTCGCCAGTTAAAGTTTTTGTTGGTAGTGGTAAGGTATCTGTTCCTAGTTGGGAATAACCATGCCAGTCATCAGGTAATTTTAAACCTTGATCAATACTCTCTTGATAAAGAGCGGAGCCTGGATATGCCATACATGTATAGAAATCTACATATTCAAAGTTAGCCTCCATAGCCATTTCCAAAGTTTTGTTCATAGTTTCATAAGTGTCATCAGGAAGTCCAAATATAAAATTTGCAATAATACTTATATCTGCCTCTCTATACATATCTATAGTTTCAAGAAGTTTTTGTTGCGCTGTTCTTTTGTCAACACCTTCTCTTACATGGTCAACAAAAGACTCTATACCCATTGCCACCCAAGTAAAACCAGCTTTTCTCATTTTTTTAAGAACTTCTAATGGGTAAGGAACAGCTCTAACAAATGTCCATATATTTAAATCATATCCTCTTTCAATTATTGAATCACAAACTTCAATGATATGACTTTTCTTTGTAGTAAACAATTCATCAGCAAATTTAAAATTCTTAACATTATAATTTTTAACTAGGTAATCAATTTCTTTCATTATATGCTCAGGACTTCTAAATCTAACTCCTGGTTTTCCGTTTAGTGAATAAAGTTCATGAATATTGCAATAGGTACATTTAAATGGGCAACCATAGGCAGTATAAAGAGCAGCATAAGGAGCTCTATTATGAATATCTGAAAAACAGTGCCAATTATGAGCTTTATATTTTTCTACAGGTAGAAGATCCCAAGCAGCAATTGGTAAAGCATCTGCTTTAACTATTTCTTCCTGAGAATTTGAAACTAAATTATTTTCTTCATCTAAATAACAAATACCTTGAATGTTAAAATCATTTTTTTTATTTTTAATTGAATCAAGAAGCTCTACTATATTTAGAAAACCCTCACCTCGACTAACAAGATCACCACCATTTTCTTTTAGTGTTTTTTCTGGTAGTGCGGATGGATGTATACCATGCCACAAGATTTTAAGATTAGGGTTGATACTTCTTATATGTTTTACAACTTCCGTTGCAATAGTCATTTTTGGTGTTGAAGAAGCAGATGGAGTTGATCCAAGAACACAAATGCATACTAATAGCGGTTTCTGAGAACATGCTTTCTCAGCTGTTTCTAATGCATTTAATTCAAAAGCTTCGGCATCTAATATATTAACTTTATAATTTTTCTCACGTATATAACCAGCCATTAGAGCAGCCCAATAAGGGGGTTGAACAGCTGATAGCTCTTCACCTATTCTCCCTGGAAATAAATGCGATTTTGCACCTGGATTAACTATTACTATATCTGATGTATTATACATAAAGTTTCATTAAATTAGTATTTTATGATTTGCAATTACTAATATCACTTAAATTAAGCCATTTTTGAATTAAATATGCTGAAGAAAGACTCTTGATTTTATTATTATTTATAAGTTTTTTTAGCTTTTTTATATTTATTTTATGGACTTTAATATCTTCTAAATCACCACTATCTTCAACGCCAATTTTTATAGAATCATAAGTAACATAAAAATTTATTTCCCCACTATAATAGTTGCTATTTGAAACAAATTTTCCAAATTTCTTCCATCTTAAACCTTTATATCCTGTTTCTTCTAATAACTCTCTTTTAGCAGCAACAATTGGTTTTTCGTATTTATTAATATAACCAGCAGGCAAAGAAAAAGTATTTTCTCCAATGCCATGTTTGTAAGTTTCAATAAGAATAATTTGATTATCTCTAGTAATTGGCAGAACAACTACTGAGGATTTTATTTCAATTCTGTGAAAATCATTAATTACAACTCCTTTAGTTGTAACAATTTTCTGCAAAAAAAGCTTAATCCAATTTGAGTTATATACTTTTTTACTTTTTAAAACTTTCCATTTTTTTTTCATAATTAAATATCATTCATTAAATTTAAAAGATCTTTAAAGTCTATGTTTTTTTTTAAACGATAGATAAATATTATATGTTTTATTTTGCGAATAACTTTTCTAAAAAAATAATTAAAAAAAAACTTGTCTTTTTCATATTTTAAACTGAAATTTACTTTATTATTTAATTCAAGAAATTTTTTTTCAGAAAAGTCATTATCATTTTTAAATTCATTGAATATTATATTATTATATTCTTCATAGGAACGTTGAAAATTTTTATCTTTCTCAAACGTAGGCATAATATATCTATTATCATGAACATGTCTGGCCAGATAAAGATCGTCAAAAGTTTTATGGTATCCTCTTATAGCAACAAAAGTAGAAGTTAAAATTTCTCCCCAATATCTACTTTTTACTTTTTCAGAATAATTAAAATCCTCAATGTATTCTTTAGTTCTGTGGATAGCAAATTCTGTAACCCAATAATTAATTAAAAAATTAAAAAGTCTATTTACTTTTTTCTCTGAATTTAAGTTTTTTCTTTGCCAATACTCTCCTAGGAAACCTATTTTATCTATTGCTTTGTTATTTTTTGTTTTAAATATAAATCCATAACCACTGCATGTTCTAAAAGATTTATTTTTTTTCAAGAAGTTAATATATTTTTCTATATTACGAGTAAATATTAAGTCATCATCTGCACTATAAGCACAAAAGTTTTCTTTTACATGGTAAAGGAGTTTTTTTTGAAATTCACGTTCGTTAATACCTTCGTCATAAAAGTAGTATATATTTATTTGACTTTTGTATTTGTCTATTTCCCTAAGTATTTTTTCTGAATTATTTTTATTACTTGAGTCGCCTATATATAAGCTTGGCTTTAGTTCTTGTGTGCTGTAAAATTTAAATATTCTAAATATAAATTCGTGCCTATCTTTTGTAGGTATTACTATTCCCAAGTCAATGTGCATATCAATATCTTATCGTAAACTTCATGATATCAAAGATTTATAATTATAAATAATCAAAAATAATTGTTATTAACAAAATATATTTGGACAAAATATAGTTATTAGAGTAATTAATTTACAAGTTGTAATTACATTTTCATAATAATAAAAGAGTATAACTTGAGTAATATTAGAGATTTAGAAGAGAAATCAAAGTGGCTAAGAAAAATTACCTTTGATATGCTTTCTTCTGCAAAGCAAGGTCACCCTGGTTCAATATTTTCTCAAATTGAAATATTGGTCGTACTTTTCTATGGGGGTATAATTAAATATGAGCTGAACAAACCAAATAGTTCTGAAAAGGACAAAATCATAATAAGCAAAGGTCACGCAGCTATGGGTCTCTATCCTATTTTTGCAGATTTAGGATATTTCAATAAAAGTGAATTAGAAAAATTTGGTTCCAAAGATGGTTTTTTGCGAGTTTTTGGTAATATCTCAATTCCTGGAATAGATTGTACATCTGGATCATTAGGTCATGGCGTAGGTGTTGGCTGTGGATATGCTTATTCTTATAAGCTTAAAAATAAATCAAATAGATGTTTTGTAATTATTAGTGAAGGCGAAATGTATGAAGGCTCTACTTGGGAGAGCGCTCTTTTTGCAGCACACCACAAATTAGATAATCTTATTGTTGTATTAGATAGAAATAGAAAAATTATTTTAGGAGATACTGAAGATTGCATTGCGCTTGAACCAATAAAAGAAAAATGGGAAAGCTTCGGCTTTTTAGTTTTAGAAGTAAATGGTCACTCTGAGATGGATTTATTAGATGCTTTTAGTAAAATTGGCAATTCAAATTCAAAACCTTTATTAATAGTTGCAAATACCACTAAAGGTAAAGGAATTTCATTTATGGAAAATGATCCAAAATGGCATTATTGGCACAATATAGATGATAAATTAATAGATCTTACAAAAAAAGAATTATCATAATGACCGCTTCATTCCAAAGAGATGTTTTTATAGATATTTTGTTTGATGCTGCCAAAAAAGATGAAAGTATAATGTTTTTGAGCGCAGATTTTGGAGCACCTAGTCTTGATAAATTTAGAGATGAATTACCTAAACAATTTATACATTGCGGCATATCAGAACAACATATGATCGATATGGCAGCTGGATTGTCAATGTCAGGTCATAAAGTTTATGTATATGCCATGGCTCCTTTTGTTACGCTAAGATGCTTGGAGCAAATCAAATGCTCGTTAGCTTTAATGTCTTTACCCGTAACTATAATTGCAGTTGGTGTTGGTTTGGGTTATGCAGATTCAGGACCTACGCATTACCTAAATGAAGATATAGCATGTATGAGATCTATTGTAGGTTTGGATGTAATTGCGCCTAGTGATAAAACAAGTACCGAGTATGTAGCTAATTTGACATTAACTGATCCTAAATTAAGAATAGTAAGATTAGAAAGAAATGCACTTGATGAGCTTTATCCCAAAAATGAGAAATTTAACGAAGATGGATTTAATATTATTAGTAACGGAAAAGAAATAAGCTTAATTACTTATGGATATATGACCCATAGAGCCAAAGAAGCATGTGAACTTTTAAAAAAAGAAAATATAGAAGTTGGCTTAATTGATATTTACTCAATAAAACCTTTTCCTAAAAATTTAATCAGCAATTTATCAAATTTAAAAAAAATTATTACAATAGAAGAGCAAACTTTATCAGGCGGTTTTGGAAGTTCAATACTTGAAAATTTATCATTATTAAATTTACTAAGTGTAGAGATCAAAAACATGGGATTGCCAGATAAGTATTTTTTTGAAAATGGTGGAAGAGAATACTTGTTAGATCAAAATGGATTATCTGTTAAGGATATAATAAATCAAGTAAAGAATTAAAATATAATAAATAACCAAACAAAGCATTAAGATACTTTTACAATGAATAAAAATTCAAAAATTTTAGTAATTACTCAAAATAATTATGATGGAGCAAGTATTAAAAGTTTAAGCAATACTGCAATTAAAAATTTGGCCTGGAAACAATCTTATTCTTTTGAAGATTCACTTAAAATAATTTATTACTGGTATATTAAAAATGCTTAATTACAAAAAAATATTAACAAAATATAAAATTTTAATTATAATTTTTACTCATATTATTTATCTATAGTTATGTACAGGTACCCTTTAATGAAAAATAACATTTCAAAAAAAGACTTGAGTAATGTAATTAATTTTTTAAAAAACGATAAAAATATTCTAACTCAAAATAAAAATGTTAAAAAATTTGAAGAAAGATGGAGTAAATGGTTAGGCTCAAAATATAGTGTTTTTGTAAATTCCGGTTCTTCAGCAAATCTATTAAGTATAACTGTTCTCAAAATTTTATATGGCAAAGGTGAAATAATAGTTCCTCCACTTACTTGGGTTTCTGACATAGCCTCAATCATTCAAAATGGTTTTAAACCAGTTTTTGTCGATATTAATATGGACACACTTTCAATGAATAATGAAAAAATAATTAATGCAGTGAATAAAAATACTATTGCAGTTTTTTTAACACATGCTCAAGGCTTTAACGGTCTTTCTTCCAAGTTGTTAAAATTTCTTAAAGATAAAAGAATTCATTTAATTGAGGATGTCTGTGAATCTCATGGGGCAAATTTCGGTAAAAAAAAATTAGGTAATTTTGGTTATATGTCAAACTTTTCCTTCTATTATGCTCATCATATGTCAACTATTGAGGGTGGAATGATTTGTACAAATGATAAAAAAACATACGAAATACTAAGAATGATAAGGTCTCATGGTTTAGTTAGAGAAATTAATGACAATAAATTAAAAAATAAATACATTAATGAAAATAAAAAAATGAATAAGGATTTTATATTTGCTTATCCAGGATATAATGTAAGAAGTACTGAAATAAATGCCATAATTGGTTTATCTCAACTTAAAAGTTTAGATAAAAATATAAAAAAAAGAAATTTAAATCATAAGATTTTTTTAGATAGAATTGACTCAAAAAAGTTTTTTACCGATTTTGTTTTAAAAGGATCAAGTAATTACGCCTTCAATTTAATTTTAAAAAAACCAGACCCTGAATATGCAAACCGATTAGCTATTGGTATGAAAAAAATGGGAATTGAGTTTAGAAGGGGTAGTGCAGGTGGTGGAAATCAATTAAGGCAACCATATTTAAGAAATATTATCGATAAAAAGTTATATAAAAATTTTCCTATCACCGATCATGTGCATTTTTATGGTTTTTATATTGGTAATTATCCTGATCTTAAAAAGAAGGATGTAATAAATATTTGTAAATTAATTAATTCTATAAATTAGTTTGACAACTATATTTTCAATAATAATACCTGTTTATAATGAAGATGAGTCAATTGGTGAATTAGTTGATGAGATTATAAATAAAATTCCAATAAAAGATTATAAATATGAAATTGTTATAATTGATGACTGTAGTACTGATAATACTAAAAAAATATTAGAAGAATTATATGATTATTCATTTATTAAGTATTTTTCAAACTCACGAAATATGGGACAAAGCTTTTCTATTAAAAAAGGGATCGAATTAAGCAACTCAAATATTATTGTTACGCTAGATGGTGATGGTCAAAATAATCCATCTGATATAATGAGGCTTTATAATTTATATTGTAATGAAAAAGATATAAAATTATTAGGAGGTATACGAATAAAAAGAAAAGATACAATTATCAAAATTATTTCTTCAAAAGTAGCTAATTATATTAGGCAATTAATACTTAAAGATGAATGTATTGACACTGGATGTTCTTTAAAAATTTTTGATAGAAAAATATTTTTACAATTTCCATTTTTTACAGGTTTACATAGGTTTTTACCTGCCTTATTTAAAGCTTACGGTTATAAAACCAAATTCGAAAATGTTGATCACAGAAAAAGAAATAAGGGAGTTTCTAAATATGGAGTGTATAATAGGTTTTTTAGAGGTATAAGAGACATTTTTAGAGTACTTAAAATTATAAATAAAATAAAAAATGATAAACTATTTAAATAATCTTTCTTCTTTCGAAATTTTTTTTTTAATTATAGGATTTTTTGGTCAATTATTATTTGCATCAAGATTTATTTATCAATGGATATATTCTGAAAAAAAAGGTAAAAGTGTTATACCAATTGGTTTTTGGTATTTAAGTATTTTTGGGGGAATAGGTTTACTTATATATGCTATCTCAAGAAAAGACCCTGTTATTATAGTCGGTCAAATGTTTGGAATATTTATATATATTAGAAATTTAATCCTTATTTACAGAAAAAAAAATGATAATTAAAAATTATATAGACGGTTCATTAACAAGTAATTCTTTGAAAACAATACCAGTGCAAGATCCTTCAACTGGTGAAAACATCTCTGAAGTTGTTATGTCTGATAAAGATGATTTTAAAAATACAGTTAGTAGCTCAATCAGGTCTTTTCATAAGTGGTCTAATGAAACTCCATTAAAAAGATCAAGAATTTTATCAAAATTTAAAAATAATATTGAAAAAAATATAGATGAACTTGCTAAAATTGTTTCACGAGAACATGGTAAAACACTTGAAGATGCAAAAGGTTCAGTGATAAGAGGATTAGAAGTTGTAGAATTTGCATGCGGTATTCCTCATTTGCTAAAAGGAGAATTTTCTCAAAATGTTGCAACTAATATAGACTCTTGGTCTGTTAGACAACCTTTGGGAATAACAGCTGGAATTACTCCATTTAATTTTCCTGCTATGGTTCCAATGTGGATGTTCCCAATTTCAATTGCTTGTGGAAACTCTTTCATTTTAAAACCTTCTGAAAAAGATCCATCATGTAGTATAAAATTAGCAGAACTTTTTTCTGATGCCGGTCTTCCTGATGGAGTTTTTAATGTCATAAATGGTGATAAAGAAATAGTTGATTGTATTTTAGAGTCTGAATTAATATCATCAGTGAGTTTTGTAGGATCTACATCTGTTGCAAAATATATTTATGAAAGATCATCACAATATGGAAAAAGAGTTCAAGCGCTAGGTGGTGCAAAAAATCATTTAGTTGTTATGCCAGACGCAAATATTGATCAAGCTGTAGATGGCGTAATAGGCGCTGCATATGGTTCGGCAGGTGAAAGATGTATGGCAATTTCAGTTGCTGTCGCTGTTGGAGATATAGCTGATAAACTTATTGATAATATTAAACAAAAAGCTGAAACTCTTAAGGTTGCTCCTTGGACAGATAAAGATGCTGAAATGGGTCCTGTTATTTCTAAAGAGCATTTAAATAAAATAGAAAATTATATAGATATTGGTGTTGATGAGGGAGCTGATTTAATACTTGATGGCAGAAATTATAAAATACAAGGATATGAAAATGGTTTTTTTGTAGGACCGACACTTTTTGATAGGGTTAATAAAAATATGAAAATTTATAAAGAAGAAATATTTGGCCCCGTTTTGTGTGTTGTCAGGGCTAGTAATTATGAAGAAGCATTAAATTTAGTTAATGATCATCAGTATGGTAATGGCACTAGTATTTATACTTCAGATGGGGAGATATCTAGACATTTTACTACTAATTGTAGAATTGGAATGGTGGGTGTAAATGTACCTATACCTGTTCCAATGGCATTTCACAGTTTTGGAGGCTGGAAGGATTCACTATTTGGAGACTCAGCAATGCATGGAATAGAGGGAGTTAACTTTTTTACAAAATTAAAAACTGTTACATCTAGATGGCCAAAAAGTATACAGTCAGGGCCAGAGTTTAATATGCCAATATCAAAATGAAATTTTTAATAACAGGATCTTGTGGTTTTATAGGTTTTCATGTTAGTCAAAAAATTTTAGAAAAAAATAATAAAGTAGTAGGTATTGATAATTTAAACACTTACTATGATATAAAATTAAAAAAAAATAGATTAAAATTATTAAAAAAGAATAAAAATTTTCAATTCAATAAAATTGATTTAATAGATATTAATAATTTAAAAAAAATTTTTAAAATTAATAAATTTGATGTTGTAATTAATTTAGCTGCCCAAGCTGGTGTAAGATATTCAATTTTAAATCCTAATATTTATTTTGAGTCTAATGTTATAGGTTTTTATAATATACTTAATTTATCTAAAGAATATAAAGTTAAACATTTCTTATATGCATCTACTTCATCTGTTTATGGAATGTCAAAAAAATTTCCACTAAATGAAAATATGAATACTGATAAGCCACTTTCTTTTTATGCTGCAACAAAAAAAACAAATGAAGTTATGGCATATTCTTATAGTAAAATTTATAAATTAAGAACTACAGGCTTAAGATTCTTCACAGTTTATGGTCCGCTTGGAAGGCCAGATATGTCATTATTTAAATTTGTAAAAAATATAATTTTGAATAAACCTATAGAGTTATATAATCGAGGAAAACATTATAGAGACTTTACATATATTGATGATGTTGCCAACTCAATATGTGGAATTATTTATAATAAATTTAGAAAAAAACAAGATGTGCCTTACGAAATTTATAATGTAGGAAATGGACGAACGATCAGTTTGTCAAAATTTGTTAAATTAATTCAAAATAGTCTTGTAAAAAAAGCAAAGTTAAAAAAATTACCATTACAAATTGGTGATGTTAAAAAAACCCACGCTGATATTAATAAATTAAGTAAGATAGTTAATATAAAAAAAACAGATGCTAAAACAGGAGTTGAGAATTTTATTAAATGGTATAGAGAATACTATAAATCTTAATGAAAATTTTTAAAACAATTAGTATTGATGATTCTGGTTTGGACTTTATACAATTTGTATATCTTATTTATAAAAATATATTTTTATTATTATTTCTAGTTACCATTTCTTGCATTTCGTTTTATTTGTTTGTGTCAAATTATCAAAATAATAATACTAAAATTCTTAAAAACTCAGCTGTTAATATAGAGGTTGACTGTCAAGTCGATAACTCTTTGCTAAATTTTATTTATAATCTTAAAAGAATTTCTAGTGAATTGACCTACTCGGATTTTGAAAATTTTTTTTTAAGTTTAGAAAATTGTGAATTGTTAGGAGAATTAGAATCATCGCTAATTGATTTGGAGCGTATTCGAGGAATTAACAAAAATATAATTGAAATTTCATCACTAATTAATGCTGATTATTATAAGAAAGGCATATTAGCAAATAAAACTATTAGTTTAAAATACAAATTTCTTACTCGAAAATTGAGCAATTTAAGTGATTCTAATATTCAGAGTGAAATCAATGATGTCACAGAAATTGCTAAATACTTTGTTAATAAAGCAAATGAAAGAGTATATTCTAGAATTATTTATTATTTAAATCAGGTAACTAGATTTGTCCAAACTGATATTGATAAGGATAATTTTGTAATAAAAAATTTTGGAGATAAGGGAGCAAATGAGATTGTAAATTTGCAATTACAAATTTCTGAAAATATTTATGTAAAAAATGAGATCGAAAAATTAAGAGATTTATTTACAAACACCATGAAAGAAAAAGCTGTCGTTTTTATTTTTTTAGAAGATCTAGTTACTCACAATGTTATAGAAGTTGATAAAGAGAGATTAAATTTATTTCATAAAATTAAAGCTAGCATCCTTACTGTATATTTTTTATTATTTTCTACATTAATATTTATTTTATTAATAGTTTTTATAAATAGTTTATTAAATAGTAGAATAATTAATGAAAAGTAAAATTAATTTAAAAGAAATTTTAGATTATTTAATTTTAATCTGCCTTTTATTATTCCCTATAGCTCAGTTAAGCGGACCTTTCTTTACAGATTTATTTTTATCATTAGCTGGTTTTTTATTTTTAATTATTTTAATTAAATATAAAAAGTTTGAATATATTAATAGTTTAATATTCAAAATATTAATTTTATGGTGGATTTATTTAGTGATAAATTCCTTACTTTCAGAAAATCCACTACTATCTTTGGAGAGCAGTTTATTTTATTTTCGCTTTGTATTCTTTGCTTTTGCTATTTATTATATTTTAGAAACTATTGAACTATCAATTAAGTATATAACAATTTGCTATATATTAGTTTTTTTATTTATTATTATTGATTCCTTATTCCAATACTTTTACGGCTATAATTTTTTTGGTTTTAATTCATCCGGAAAAAGAATATCTGGAATATTTAACAATGAACAAATACTTGGCAGCTATATTTCAAGGCTGCTCCCATTTATTATGGGTTTAATTATTTTTAATTTTAATAAAAATAAATATTTAATATACTTATTAATATTTATTTTTATATTTTCTGATTTAATTATTTACCTTTCTGGAGAAAGATCTGCTTTTTTTAATCTTATTTTATCATCTATTTTAATGATGTTATTAGTCAAAAGGTATAAGATTATTAGAATCTGTGCATTTATTATATCAATTTTTTTAATAATATTCATTTCAGTAACTAACAATCCATTAAAATATCGAATGATTGATCACACCTTAAATCAAATGAACTTATATCAATATTTTGATAATAACATTTCTAAAAATAATATTGATGACAAAGATGTCTCTAATGATGAAGCAACGATAAAATGTTCAAGAGGTGTATGCAACTATAACGACAAAAGTATTTTAATTTTTTCAATTCAACATCAAGTTTTATATGATGCTGCCATTCGAATGTTCACAGATAATGTTTTGTTTGGTATCGGTCCAAAAATGTATAGAGAATATTGTAAAAAAGATGCCTATTATATAGTTCCGTTGCAAGATTTATCTTCTTCTAGTTGTTCTACTCACCCACATAACACATATATTCAACTGCTTGCAGAAACAGGAATTTTTGGTTTTATTGTAGTTTTTTCATTCTTTTTGTTTATTTTAATGGTTTTCTTTAAAAGATTCATAAGTTTATACTTTGTAAAAAATAATTATTATTTAAATGATCAAATAATATTTATGTATATAAGTATTTTTATTACATTGTGGCCAATTGTACCAACTGGTAATTTTTTTAATAACTACTTAAATGCTATTTATTTTTTACCACTTGGTTTTTTATTGTATTTTTATAATTTAAATTTGAAGAAAAAAAATAATGATTGAAATTTCTGCTAATAAACGAGGAGTTATATTTAATCTAGGTGAGTTATTTAAGTATAGAACGTTAATTAAAATGTTTATAAAAAGAGATTTTGTAGTTTTTTATAAACAAACAATTTTAGGTCCAATTTGGTATTTAATACAACCTCTAGCTAATACTATAGTTTTTACAATTATATTTGGAAATATTGCTAAGATTCCAACAGACTCTGTTCCTCCCTTTTTATTTTATATGTCGGGCACTATTATATGGAGTTATTTCGCAACATGTCTGAGTTTAAATTCCAATATTTTTACTGCAAATTCTGATCTTTTTGGAAAGGTTTATTTCCCTAAATTAACAGTTCCAGTAGCTCATGTCACAATTTCAGTTTTACAGTTTTTAATACAATTTAGTTTATTCCTAAGTTTTCTGATTTATTATAGTTATCAAGGTGCTACAATAAGTTTTAGCCTTGAATATTTAATTATTCCAGTTTTAGTTTTGTACACAGCATTGATATCAATAGCTTTTGGCTCACTAATATCTTCATTAACTGCAAAATATAGAGATCTTACGTTCGCACTTTCATTTATGATACAATTGTGGATGTATGCCACTCCTATTGTTTATCCTACAAGTATTGTTCCTGAGAAATATTTATTATTTTTTAAATTAAATCCAATGACTTTTGTAGTTGAGTCATTTAGAGGTATTTTTTTTGATAATTACAATTTTATACTCTCGAATTTTGTTTATAGTTTTGTCGTAACTTTACTAATACTTTTTTTAGGGTTATTTTATTTTAAAAAAACTGAAAAAAACTTTATGGATACAGTTTAACAAATGAACAAATCAATAGAAATTAGAAATTTATATAAGGAATATAAGCTAGGTGTAATTGGTCACGGAACCTTGTATAGAGATATGCAGTCACTTTATGCTAAAATTAGAAAAAAAGAAGATCCAAATTCAATTATTGGCTCCAACCAAACACTCACCAATAAAAATGTAATTGCTTTAAATAATTTAAATTTAGACGTCGAAAAAGGTGAGGTTTTAGGTATAATTGGTTCAAATGGTGCTGGTAAATCAACATTATTAAAATTAATGTCGCGTATAACATCACCTACGAAGGGTGTTATAAAATATTCTGGAAGGCTATCGAGCTTGCTTGAAGTTGGTACTGGATTTCATCCTGAATTAACAGGAAGGGAAAATATTTTTTTAAATGGTTCAATTAATGGTTTAAATGAAGCAGAGATAAAAAAGAAATTTGATGAAATTGTTGACTTTGCAGGAGTAGCAAATTTTATTGATACACCAGTTAAAAGATATTCTTCAGGAATGCATGTAAGATTAGGTTTTGCAGTTGCTGCATATTTAGAGCCAGATATTTTAGTGGTAGATGAAGTTCTTGCAGTGGGGGATTTAAAATTTCAAAATAAAGCAATAGAAAAAATGGAAGATGTTAGTAAGGGTCAGGGAAGAACCGTTTTGTTTGTTAGTCATAACTTGGATACAGTAAGAAGAATATGTTCAAGATGCATTATTTTGAATAATGGAAAAAAAATTATGGATGGAAAAACTGAAGAAGTCATTCAAAAATATCAAGGATTATTATCTAGTTCTAGTTCAATGCCATTCTATGAAAATACTATTAAAGAAGGAAAATATTATATTAATAAATTTTATATAACTGACTCAAACGATGAAATAAACAATTCTTTTGATAGAACAGAATTCTTTAAAATTAATGTTGACTATACTTTATTGGAGAAAACAAAAAATTTATATTTATCAATTTCTATATCTTCAGCTGATATTCAAAATGCAGTTAATTTAGATACTATGATCCTAGGTTGGTCTGAAAAACATTATAAAAGATATACAAATAATAATGAAAACATTGATAAAGAGGCAGGAAATTTTATAAATAAAATTAAAATTCCTGGTTATTTAATTAATTCTGGTAAATATTATATTAATGTAGAGCTTGTTAATGGAGATGTGGCATATCAACAAATTAAGAAAAAAATAATTATAGATCTATTAGATGAATCCTCTTCTCATATGTTTTCAACTGGACGAAGAAGTGGAGTAATTGCAAAACCATTAGATTGGGATATAGATTTTAAACCTTTATGAAAAAAAATAAAAATGTTCATATTATTGGCGCAGGACCTATAGGTCTTGTAACAGCATGGCAAATATTAAAAAAAAATAAAGATATAAACGTAATATTATATGAAAAAAATAATATCGTTGGAGGAATGTGTAGAACATGGAAATGGAGAGATTATTTATTAGACACTGGTCCACATATATTTCATACTCCTGATAAAAATCTTGCTAAATTTTGGGAAGATGAATTTGGTAAACTTTTTATAAAAGGTAATTTTTGGTGTAAAAACGTAGCTGGAAATAAATTTAATGAATTTTATGATTATCCTTTATCATGGGAGTCAATATCAAAGTTTCCAAAAAAAATTAAATCAAAAATACTAAATGAATTAGATAATATAGATAGTGAGCTCAAATTGAATGCTACATCTTATGATGAGTACGTTAAAGGTATGGTTGGAGATACATTGTCAAAAATGTTTTATACCACATATCCAGAAAAAGTTTGGGGTATTCCAACCACTAAATTAACTCCTGAATGGGCACCTAAAAGAATTAGTTTTAGAGAAAAAAATAAACCATTTTATGATACTCAATGGAATGCAGTAGGAAAATATGGCACAGGATCAATATATGAGAATATAAAAGAAAAGATTTATAAACTTGGTGGAGATATAAATTTCAATAATACATTGATAAAAATTAACCATAAAAATAATAAAATTACTGAGCTGGTATTTAATGATAGTAAAGTTAAAATTAATAACAATGATGTTGTTATATCCAGTCTTCCAATAACTTTAACTTTAAAATTATTAGGCAAAGATGTAGACCTTCAATTTAGGGGAATACGCTCTGTATATTTGGCCTATAAAAAAAAACAAATTATAAAAGATAATATTCATTGGCTTTATTACGGTGATAAAAAAATTGATTTTAATAGAGTTACAGAACCAAAAAAAATGTCAAAATATATTTCACCTAAAGATAAGACTTACTTAACATTAGAAATTACATATAATCAAAAAGATAATATTGATTTAATTGATGAAAAAAGTTTAATCAAAAAGATGGTAAAACAAGTCGATGAAGTAGGTTTAGTAGATAAAAAATATTTTCTTGAAGGCACTTCTAATAAAGAACCTTTCGTATATCCTATTATGAAGATTGATTACCGTGATCAATTATCATTTGCTAAATCAGAAATTATGAAATTTAATCAACTCTATTCAGTAGGAACAGGCGGTGATTTTAATTATGCTGATAGCCAAGTGTTATTTCATAAAGCTTTTGATCTAGCTAATATTATTTGTGATGATAATTCGCAACTTTTAGATTTAACAAGAAAACCAATTTATCAAAAACTTAATCAAAAAATAATAATTAATAATGAAATTATTGGTCCGGGTGAAAAAGCATATATTATCGCTGAAGCAGGATTAAATCATAATGGAAGTGTAGCAATAGCTAAAAAGCTAATAGACGAAGCAAAAAAAGCAGGATGTAACGCAGTAAAATTTCAAACTTTCACTAAAAATTCAAGAGTTTCAAAAAAAGTCAAATCAGCTAATTATGCTGAAAAAATAATAGGTTTAGAGGAGAGTATAGATGAAATATTTTCTCGATTATCACTGCCTTATAAACATCAAGTGGAAATTTTTAAATATGGTAGAAAAAAAAATATAGAAATTTTCTCTACACCATTTGATTTTGAGTCAGTAGATTTTTTAGAAAGTATGAATGTTAAATTATATAAAGTTGCTTCAGCTGATTTGGTTAATCTACCCTTGATTAATTATATAGCATCAAAGGGGAAGCCAGTAATTTTATCAACAGGAATGTCAAATTTATCAAATATTGAAGATGCAATAAATGAATTTAAAAAAACTGGAAATCCAAATCTAGCATTGCTTCATTGTAATTCGTCTTACCCTGCTCCTTTGTCAGAAATGAATTTAGCAGTTATTAAAAATCTTCAAAATATGTTTAATATTCCTGTTGGACTTTCAGATCATTCATTTGGATTATTTGTTTCTCAAACTGCAATTACACTTGGTGCTTCTATCATAGAAAGGCATTTAACATTAGATAGAACATTAGAAGGTCCAGATCATATTCTTTCCTCAGAACCAAAAGAATTTAAAAAACTAATTGATATTAAAAACAAAATACCCTTAGTAATTGGTGATGGAGAAAAAAGAATAATGCCTAATGAATATGAGACCTTAAACACTCATAGAAAAAGTATATATGCTAAAACTTTAATAAAAAAAGGAGAAAAAATAACAAATTCTAAGATTGTAATAAAGGGTCCTGGCGGTGGAATTTTACCTAAATACATAGAAATTGTAATAAACAGAAAAGCAAAAGTAGATATTGAAGAGGATACTCCCATAAATTGGGACAAAATTTAGTGAAAAGATTATCCAAAGAAATAGATTTATTATTAGTAAAATTAAAAAAAATTAAATTAATTAATAAAAAAAAAACTATTTTTTTAATAGGTAATACAAGCAAATCAAATCAAAAAGAATATTATTTTACACCAATTAGAGAATTTGACGATTTAATAATAGTTGGTTCTATTGTGTACAACGAAAAAAAAGCTCTTCAAATTGCTAAAAAAATTGATGGAAAATTTGACTATATTTTTGTAGACTCTGAAAAAAAAATAAAAAAATCTAATTTACATTTTGGTGAATCTGCAAATATAGAAAGAACAGTTAAAGAAAATATCAATAAATCTAAGCTACTAACTTATAAAGGAAATGATTTAACAGTTGAAGCTCTAGATTTATTTCTTTCAAATCTTGTTTTAAAAGAATTAAAGGGATTAGGCTCAAAAAAAATTTCAATAATTGGCGTTGGTAATTTAGGCTCCAAAATTGCTCTTAAACTTTTAGAACGAGGAGCTAAGGTAACAATATTTAGAAGAAACTTATTAAAATTGAAAACAATTGCAAAAGCTCTCAATATTATAAAACCAGAATCTACAGATGAAAAACTGCTATTTACAAATGACAAGTATAAAGCTGCAAAGGATAGTGATATTCTTATCGGTTGTACTGATGGTAAACCTATAATAGATAAAAAAATGGTAGAAATTTCAAAAAAAAATTTAATTATAATTGATGTAGGAAAAGGTACAGTTAAAAAAGAAGTTTTAGAAAATAAGAAATATAAACATTTACAGATATATAGACTTGATATTACTGCATCTTTATTTGGTATTATTAATTCAAATATTTATTTTCATGAAGTTTTAAAAAATAATATTTTAACTAGCACCTATGGTAAATATAGAGTTGTATCAGGAGGAATATATGCATTCTTAAATGATATAGTGGTAGACAATGCAAATAAACCTACAAAAGTATATGGATTGTCTGATGGTAAAGGTGATATAAAAACTTCTTATACAAAAAAAGAAGAGAAATTACTTAAATCTTTATCTAAAAAAATATTGAATGAATAAAATTGGTATTATTATTGAAGCCAGAATGAATTCCTCAAGGCTCCCAGGCAAAGTATTAAAAAAAATAAATAATGTGCCAATTCTTTATTTTATGATCAACAGACTAAAGTTAATTAAAAATATTGATAATATTATAATAGCAACAACAAAATCTAAAAAAGATGATGGTATATGTAATCTAGCAGTAAAAAATAATATTGATTTTTACAGAGGTAGTGAAAACAATGTTATGCAGAGAGTAATTAAAGCGGCAGAGTTTTATAATTTAAAACATATAGTGGAAATTACTGGCGATGATCCTCTTGTTGATCCAAAAATATCATCATTTGTTGTTTCAAAATATATTAAAAATAATAAATATAATACTGTATGTGCAAATGATTTTTACGGCCAGGTTCCTCTTGGTTTCTATACAAGAGTATTTTCACTAAAAACTTTGAAAAAAGTTTATAAAAATTCTAGTTTATTTAATAAAGAACATGTTGAAAGTTATTTTTATCAAAATTCATATAAATTTAATTTTGTTCACACACACATTTCCTTAAAAGATAAAAAAAATCATGATGTGAGACTTACACTTGATACAAAAGAAGATTTTTTACTCATTAAACATGTAATAAATAACTTTAAAAAAAGAATAGATTTTTCTTTTTATGAAATTATTGAATTCCTAAATAAAAATCCACATTTAAAAAAAATAAATAAAAAAATTAATCAAAATGCAATCCGATAAGTACATTTACTTTGTTAGCAATAATATAGGTGGATTAAATAGTATAATACCTATTATTAAATACTTTGAAGAAAAAAAAATTAAAATTTTAATTATTATTAATTCTAAAAATATAAAATTTATCAAACAGTTTAAATCAAATAAAATATT
>MDSV01125033.1_pt1 | contig 20662 bp, 17 predicted proteins | sample 810851 | NCBI WGS metagenome assembly MDSV01 (sample SAMN05326640, study PRJNA326480) | marine metagenome | isolation source: seawater | place: Atlantic Ocean: North East | collected 2012 | reverse complement strand
TTTATTTCATCTTCATTATGTAACGTGGCGTTTGATACAACTACTCCTCCTACAGTAACTGGCTCAATTTTTGCAACAGGGGTTATTGCTCCAGTTCGACCCACTTGAATAGCTATATTTTTTATTTTGGAAATTGCTTTTTCAGAAGAAAATTTATATGCCGTGGCCCATCTAGGGGAGTTTGAAGTATTTCCTAATCTTTTTTGTAAATTTAGATCATTTATCTTGTAAACTATGCCGTCTATATCATAGTCAAGTGATGATCTGATTTCTTCTATTTTTTTATGATTTTGTTCAATTTGTTCTAAACTATTTACTACCTTATTATATTCATTAACTACAAAACCCCAACTCTTTAATTTATTTACAAATTCGGACTGAGTTTTATAGATAAAAGGTTGTATAACACCAAAACCATAAGCAAAAAATTTTAATGGAATTTCTGCTGTAACTCGATGGTCTTTCTGCCTAAGAGATCCTCCGGCAGCGTTTCTTGGATTAGCGAAATTTTTTTTTATTTTTCTAAAGTCATTTTTTCCTATGTAAACCTCTCCTCTTATTTCAAGGATTTTTGGTAGGTTCTCATCTTTAATTTTATGTGGAATTTGACTTATAGTTTTTAAATTTTCAAGTATATCTTCTCCTACTTGACCATCACCTCGAGAGAGACCTTTTGTTAAAATACCATTCTCATAAGTTAATGATGCAGATATACCATCTATTTTTAACTCTGACGAAAATTCAAAATTTTCAAATTTCTTTTTTAAAAAGTTCGCAATTTTAGAAATGAAATCTTCCATGTCCTCAATATTAAATGCATTAGATAAAGATAACATAGGTTCTGAATGTTTAATTTTCTTAAATTTTTTGGTCACTGGCGCACCAACCTCACTAAGTGTAGTTTTGTAAGTTTTTAGATAATTGTGCTTGTTCTCAAGTTCTATTAATTCATTTTTTAATTCATCATATTTTTTATCTGATACTATTGGCGAGTCTAAATTAAAATAGTGATGATTATACTTTTTCAATAGATCTTGATTCTTAATATACTTTTTAATTAGTTGTTGATCTCTAGTCATTTGCCTAAAATTTTATTAATAGTCTTCTTGACTAAGCTAGTCTCTTTATCTTTTGATTTTTTAATTAAGTCTTTTTTTTCTTTAATATAGTCTTTATTCAATAATGCATAAGAGTTTTCATACCATTCGCTTGAATTATAATTATATCCAAGAATTTTAGCAGTTTGTTCTGCTTCTTCTATCAAACCCAAATTGTAGTATATTTCTACTAATCTGTGCAAGGCCTCTTCAACAAAAATTGTATCATCAAAATTATCTATGACATTTTTTAATCTGTTAATTGCAGGAATCCATTTTTTTGTTTTAATATAATATTTAGCGATATAGACCTCTTTAGCGGCTAATTGGTTTTGAATTAAACCCAATTTAAATTTAAGATCTAGCGCATAATCTGTATTAGGATAATTTTTGATATATTCATTAATCTTTGTTTTGGATATTAGAAGAGGTCCAATATCTTTTTCTTCACTCAAGATCTGTTCGTAATATGAGAGTACTATTAAATAGGATACATAAGCTCTATTTTTATCAGCGGGATATTTCCTTAAAAATTCTCCTAATATTGAAATGGATTCATCGTAAAAATTTATACTATAATAGCAAAAGCCTGACATCAAAGACGCTTTGGCAGATTGCTCTACTTTTGGTAAAATTTTCTCAGCTTCAGAAAATTTTTGAGCTGCGTAAAAAAAATTCCCACGGTTCATAGCGTCTAAAGCATCTTTGTAAATTTTATATGACTCAGATTCATCAGGTGGTGTGAAAGATACTTCTTCTTTTTTTGAACAAGAGCTTAAAGTAAAAATAATGAGAAAAATAAATATTATTTTATGATACATTTTGTAAACATATCAAAAAAAACAAATTAGGTAAAATTTTGTTTTATGCAATACCAGCTGCTTCAGTTTTTTTGAAAGAATTAGACAATTGATTATTTTTTTCTAGTATTTTTTCATTCTCTATCGCCCAATTTGATTTATCTGAAAAAAACTTTCTGAGAAGTTTATTAGTAAGAGCATGACCCCCTTGTGAAGTTACAAGATGACCATGTATTCTACTTCCTGACAACATAAGATCCCCTAAGCAGTCTAAAATCTTATGATAAACAAATTCGTGTCTATTTCTAAGGCCATCGTCATTTAATATTTGATCACCTTTAACTACTACGGCATTCTCTAGTGAACCACCTTTTGCTAAACCTTTGCTTTTGATACTATCAATATCTTCATATAAGCAAAACGTTCTGGAATTATAAATGTCCGATAGATTTGTTTGACTTAATTTAAACTCTTTTCTTCTCGTCCTTATTAAGGGGTTGTCATAGATAATTTCAAAATCTACTATTAAGTCGTTTTTAAGAGGCTCTAAAGAAATGTATTTGTGTCCTTCTTTAACTTCAACTTTTTTTAAAACTTTAATAAATTTTCTCTCTTTAGATTGTAATTTAATTCCTGCATTTCTTATAGCTTCAACAAATTCAGCAGCTGAGCCGTCGAGAATAGGAACCTCTGGAGCATCTACTTCGACTAAGGCATTATCTATTCCTTCACCATAAAATGCTGCCATTAAATGTTCAACTGTTGAAACTGAAACCCCGTTATCATTTTTTATTTTTGTACATAATACAGGTTCAATAACGTTTAGATAATGAGCTTTAATTAGTTCGTTTTCTGCAGTATCTACTCTACAAAAATTTATCCCAAAGTCCTCAGGTGCAGGTTTGATGTTTATGTTTACATTTTGACCACTATGTAGTCCTACTCCGCTTAATTTTATCTCATTATTAATTGTTTTTTGAATATTTGAATTCATAAGAATGATTTATATATAATGGTTTAATTTTGCGTAAAACAAAAAATGTTTCAAAAAAAAACAGTTTTTAGTCAAAAATTAATGAGAAAATCCTTGAAATTAAAGATTTTTTTTTCTTTGTAACGGGGATTGCCTCTTTCACCCAACCTCTGCTAATCAACTCACTGAAAATCTTAGCTGTATTTTCTTGATTGGCTTCAAAATTATAGTCTGTCTCTACAGACAACCCTGAATTAATTCTTTTTTTAAATTGATGGCTTAAATTTTTTAGTAAATTATTATCTTCAAAATAAATATAAAAATCTAAATTTCTTTTATCAAAATTTTTCAAATTTATGTTTTTACTTATTATAAGATCTATTATCTCATCTATTCTTGCATTGCAAATATTCAGAATATGTTCAAAACTTATTTTTTTATATTTTTGGTTTGTAAAATATCTTTTATCTAAAAATTTTTGACTTAAGTTTTCTTCTTGAACTAAATCAATATCACTAATAAATTTATTTACTATTTCAATATCTAAACCACAAACTTTCGATATATCTTTTAAAATGATGTCTGAACCAAAACCAAATTTTTCATAATAACAAAAAGCAGATTCTAAAAAAAATATTACATGACTATATTCTTTATCAATTTTCACTAAGAAAAAAGTTTCCCTCTTTTTTTCTTTTATAACTCCAACCCCATCAATAAAACTTTTTAAAATAAAACGACTTAGATTTAAGTTGCATTTATTTAATAACTGATTAATGTTTTTATAATCATTATTATTAACTAGAAAAAAACTTAGATCATGTATATAAAAATTACCGTGCAAACCAATGGGTAGATTTTTGATAGATTTTTTATCAATTTCGTACTTGGTGTTAAAAATGTGAACAATTGTTTTATTTTTTTCACTATCAGCAATTTTCATCTTAAGATCATTTAGAATATAAGAAATATCTTCTGACAAAATTTGATTTCCGTTTAATTTTTTAAATCCGCTTATATTTATGCAATCAAAATCTGTATTTAAAATTACGTTTGCATTATCAAATACATAATTTACTTTTTCTTCTATTTCAGATAATCCACTTTTAAGAGATTTACTGGTTTCGGAAAGATCAAAAATCTTTCCATATTTAATGCCTTTTGATACAAAAGTTTTATTTTCTAAAATTGTTAAATTAAATTCCTCATCGTATTCACCGACGGTAATGACATATTTTTCATTTTTAAGCTCAATGAAAAGATTTTTTTTTCCTAAATTTCCCATTATTATCTTAAAATCAGTTGATTAGTTATTCTGAAATCAAAAACTTTGTAGCTATAAAATTTACTATCATTTTGAATATTTAAGTAGCTTTTAATACTATCTTCAAAATTTTGCACAGGTAATTTGATAATGTTTTTATTGTTTAACACAATATCCCACCTGCCTATTTCATGATAATAATAAGTTTTTATGCTTTCTATTGGGAAACTTAACTTTTTAAGTGATTTATACAATTGAACAAAGTTATTTTTTCCTCCGATTATAGATGGCAAATTTTCAAGGCTTTTGTGTTTAAAAAAATTAATTTTCTCACCATCTTCTGAGAGATAATAAAATTTTTTATTTTGTATAAAAATAGCTATTATATTTTTTTCTAAGATTTTTATTTTTAATTTATTTGGATAAATTTTTTTTATTTTTATTTCTTTAATTAAATTATAGTCTTCTTTTAGTTGTTTTAAGTTTTGCACATCAATTATAAAAATATTGCGATTTTCAAATTTATTTTTAAAAATATTTTCAAATTTTTTTTTATCGAGTAATGTAAGGTTATCAATTTCTACTTTTTTTACTTTAAATAACTTAATATTAGTATTTAAAGTTTGCGGATTAAAGGACGATAAAGTTAAAAGAAAAATTAGAAGCGATAAAATTAAAGCAGATTTTTTCATTTATTCAGGCTAGCATCAGATACAATTTTTTGAACTAAATTTTCAAATGAAATCTTGTTATAAAGAGCAATTTCTGGAACTAAAGATAGTTCTGTCATTCCGGGTTGGGTGTTAATTTCTAAAAGATAAAATTTGTTTTTGTAGTATTTAAAATCAGATCTTGTCACACCTCTACATTTTAAAATTTTATGAGCTTTTTCAGCTATTTTTAAAACCTCCGTATATTTTTTTTTTGTTAATCTCGCTGGCATAATATGATCAGTTTTTGCAGATTTAAGATATTTTGCTTTATAATCATAAAATTTTCTTTTGGGCTTTAATTCTATCGCACCAATTGCTTTACCATTTAAAACTGCCACCTGAATTTCTTGACCGCTTACAAAATTTTCAAGCAAAAGAGTTTCATAATTTTTTTTCAGATTCATAATATTCTTTTTCAAATCTTTGATATTTTTTGTAATTTTTACTCCTATACTTGAGCCCTCGTTTGAAGGTTTAACAACTATTGGATAAATTAGATTTTTATTTTTAATTATCTTTATAAGTTTAGAAAAATTTTTTTTTTCTAAAACAGCATATTTTGGAGTATTAATTTTTTTTTTAAGAAATATTTTTTTTGAAACTATTTTATCCATACAATTCATTGAAGATTCTACCCCAGAATGAGTGTATGGTAATTTATAATATTCAAAAAAACTTTGTGCATATCCGTCCTCTCCCTCTTTTCCATGTAATGCATTAAAAACTAAATCAATTTTTTGATTTCTTAACTCAAAGAAAGGTTTAAGTTTTGGATCAAAAGTTTTAACTGTGTGGCCAAGCTTTCTTAACGCTTTAATACAAGCTTTACCTGTTTTAAAGCTTACATCTCGCTCTTTAGAGTTTCCACCTAGCGCAACTAATATCCTTTTTTTATTCATTTAAGGAATCTCCGATTAACTTCAATTCAAGGTCTAAATTTACTTTAAATTTTTCAAAAACTTTTTTTTGTACTAGAGTTATCAATTTTTCAATATCAGCAGATGTTGCTCCACCCTCATTTATAAAGAAATTATTATGTTTTTTTGATATACTAGCTTTTCCGAAAGATAAATTTTCACATCCTGATTTTTTAATTAATTCCCAAGCTTTCATATTTGGTGGATTTTTAAAAGTGCTGCCACATGTTTTAATTTTGCTAGGTTGAGACAATTTTTTTTGTTCAATATATGCATTCACGGTATTTTGAATTTCATCTTTAGATGTTGGCATTCCTTTGAATTTTGCTGAAATAATAAGTAAATCCTTAGATAGATTATTTCCTCTATAGAAAAATTTTATATTCTCCTTTTTGATTTCTTTTTCATTTCCCTCAAGGTCAATAACATTTATTGATATTAAGTTTTTTGAAATTTCGTTATCATAACAACCACTGTTCATCATAATAGCGCCTCCTATTGATCCTGGAATACAAGATAAATATTCAAATCCTCCTAATGAATTATTAAGAGCAAAACTGGAGAGGGTTTTATCTAATGCTGCTGCTCCAACATCAATTATGTTTTTCTCTATTAGTTCCATAGAAGAAAATTTAGAGCCTAATTTAATTATTATCCCTTTATAACCTCCATCTCTAAATAAAATATTGGATCCCGCACCAATAAAGTTTATTTTCGAATAATTTTTTATTTTTTTTATAAATTTTTTAAGCTGTTCTTTATTTTCTGGTCTAAAAAATATTTCTGCAGGTCCACCAAGATTAAACCAACTGTATTTAGAAAGTTTTTCATTTAAAATTAAATTTTTACCAAATTCTTTGGCAAGTTCATTTTGATTAATTGTCATAATGATTTACTCAAATTTCTCATCCAATTAGAGATTGATCCTGCGCCCATACCTATAATTATCTCATCTTTTATTATATTTTTTTTTAGGTAATTCTCTAAATCTTTTTCTTCTCTAATAATAATCACTCTTACTTTAGAGTTTTTTGATATTAGTTTAGCGAAATTAACAAGGTTAAAACTTTTATCTATTTTTTCTCCTGCAGCGTAGACTGGACAAAGAATTACACTATGTGAATTGATAAATGATTTTGAAAATTCAATTTTTAGGTTTTTTACTCTTGAATATCTATGGGGCTGAAATACTGATGTAATTTTTTTATTTTTAGAAACCTTTTTAATGCCTTCTAATACAGAGAGTATCTCAGTGGGGTGGTGAGCGTAATCATCGTAAAATTCGTTTTTATTCTTTGTCAAAATTTTTGTCATTCTTCTTTCTACGCCTGTAAAATTTTTCAAAGCTAGCTTTATAGTTTTTATTTTTATTCCTAAATTTAAACAAATTGTAATTGCGGCAGTTGCATTTAAGATATTATGCTTACCTATCAAATTTAAATTTATATTTTTAATTATTGATTTTTTTTTATTCTTATTTTTAACTATTAAATCAAATCTACAGCTGTTTAAATTAAATTTTGAATTGATTATTTGATAATCTGCATTAGTATTAAATCCATAAGTTAAAATATTTTTTGTTTTAATTTTTTTTTTTATCTTTTTGATTTTTTTGTCATCTATGCAAATTACACATTTCCCGATAGGAGGGGTTTTATTGATAAATTTAATAAAACTTTTTTCAAGATTTTCATAGTTTTTATAGTACTCGATATGCTCATTATCTATGTTAGTTACAATTGAATAATTAATTGGTAGCTTTAGAAAACTTCCATCAGATTCGTCTGCCTCTAAAACCGCCCATTCTCCTTTTCCAAATTTGGCATTATTTTTAAGAGAGTTTATAACTCCCCCATTAATAATAGTCGGATCCAATTTCGATTTTGATAAAATATTAGCAACTAAAGATGTTGTGGTAGTCTTTCCGTGAGAGCCAGTTATTATTATATTCTTTTTTAATGAAACAATATTTGATAACATTTCAACTCTTTCATAAATTGGGAGCTTTCTTCTTTTTGCTTCTCTAATTTCATTGTTATTTTTTTTTATCGCAGATGACTTAACTAATATTGTTGCGTTTTTAATATTATCTTTTTTGTGCCCTGTAAAAAATTTAATTCCAAGTTTTTTACAATTTTCAACATTTTTATTTTTTATTAAATCACTGCCTTGAACATTAAATCCCATAACTTTCATAATTTGAGCTAGTCCACTCATTCCAATACCTCCGATACCAATAAAATGAATTTTTTCTTTTTGCCCAATGTTAATTTTCATAAAATTTGATCTATCTCAGTTTTAATTTTCATATATACATCTTTATCCGAATGTTTCATTTGTATATTTTTTATACGATTTAATATGGATTTATCATTATCTATTTTCTCAAGAAGTTGAAGCAATTTGTTGTGAATTTGATCTTCAGATAGTTTTATACAATACCCATTTTCTTCAAAATATCTTGCGTTTTTCTCTTGGTGGTTATCAGCTGCTGAAGGTAAAGGAACACAAATGAATGGTATGTTGCAATTAACTAACTCTGTTATGGCGGAAGATCCACCTCTCGTAATTACTAAATTTGTAGATTTATAGTAATCTATAATTTCAAAGCTAAAGTTAAAAATACCAAAATCTAAATCATTTTGTGAGTATATTTCTGAAAGATAATTGTTTTGCGAAGGTATGCACTGTTGAATAATTTTAAAATTAGCTCCTCTTTTTTTAAATTCCACAAATATTTTTGGTAATTTTTCTGCAAAAGTTTTTGCCGCTTGACTACCTCCAAGAACTAAAATATTCAAATTTTCTTCTCGTTTGATTTCATCTTTTTTTTCAAAATTTAAAATCTCTTCCCTCAAAATGCTACCGATTTTTATAGTTTTATATAAATATTTTTCTTTTATACCTTCAATAGAGTCAAATGATATAAAGATTTTTTTGGAAAAAGGTAAAAGATATTTATTTGCTTTACCAATATGAAGATTATTTTCATAAATGATAAAAGGTATTTTCAAAATTATAGCTGAAAAACAAATTGGAAATGAAGAGTAGCCTCCCATACCAAATATTACTTTTGGTCTATTAATAGTAAGAAAAGTGAGAGATTTGATAATGGCTATAAAAATTTTAATTACCGATACTACAACGTTTCTTTTTAACGGTGTGGTGTCAATTTTTTTAATTTTTATTGGGGACAATTTATCAAAAAACTTTAACCCTCTAACATCACTAGTAATCGTGACATTGAAACCACTGTTAGTTAAATATTTAGATAAGCTATAAGCTGGAAAAACATGACCACCTGTGCCTCCCGTAGCAACAATTATAGATTTATTTTTATTTTTCATCATCAAATCTAGCTTTAGTTAAATTTAAAATAACTCCTGCTAAAATGGAGCTACCTATTAAAGAAGAGCCACCATAACTTAAAAAGGGTAGAGTCATTCCTGTTGTTGGTAGTAAACTTGTATTAACACCTATATGAATAAATGTCTGGAAAATTAATAGAGAAGATAACCCACAAAGAGAAAGTTTAGTAACATCATCATTAGATTTAACGCAAATCTTTATGATTCTGAATGATATGTATATAAATATTAATATTACAAAAATTGAAATTATCGAGCCAAATTCCTCCGTGATGACAGCAATTATATAATCAGTGTGCGCTTCAGGAACACTGTCTTTTAAAATACCTTCGCCCATTCCTATACCTTTTAATCCACCTTGTTTTATTGCTGCAAGAGCTTTTTCAGTTTGAAAATTATCTCCTTTAGTAGGATCATAGAAGTTGGATATTCTGTTAAAAATATATCCAAACTTTTCTGGAAATATGAAAAATAAAAGAATTAAAGAAACAATAGATAATATTAAAAACACTATTATTAAAGAGATCTTTACACCTGAAATAAAGATAATAGACATCCAAGTCAAAATTAAAAGTATGCTTTGTCCAACGTCAGGTTGATTTAATAAAAGCAAAACTACTAAAATTAAAGTAAGAAAACTTAGTGAGTAAGAAAAATAAGAATTTGTTTTACTATAAAAGTCAATAATTTTGACTACAAAAAGTACGAAAAAGGGTTTTATTAATTCTATAGGCTGTAACCTAAATAAAAATAAATCTAGCCATCTTTTTGCGCCTTTAACTTCTAAACCAATTATAGGAACCAATAGTAATAAAATAAATGAGAAAACAAATAGTGGAAATATCATTTGTTTTAAAAATGAAAGTTTTATAAAAGAAATTGCAAACATCAGGGCTATTGCAAAAGTGGCAAATAAAAGATGTTTTGAAAAGAAGAAATAAAAATCTTTGTTTAGTCTCTCTCCTGCTAGAAATGAGGTAGATGAAAACGAAAAAAAGACTCCTAAAAAAAATAAAGCTAGAAAACTAAATAATATGTTTTTATCAATATTTCTCCAGTAATCAACAACAGCCTCGGCCTCAATTAAGTTTTTTAACATAATTTTTTACAAGTTTTTTAAAATGATTCCCTCTTTCAATAAAGTTACTATATTGATCATATGAAGCGCTAGCTGGACTAAATAGCACGTAATATGTCTCTTTCGAGGTATTGTTTTTAATAAACTTAAAAATTTGATGTATCGTTTTTTGTAAATTTAATTCAACTTGAAAATTCAATTTATTTTTAAACTTTTTTTTAAAAAAAAACGCATACTTACCAACAATAAAAGTTTTAAAAATTCTTTTCTTTATCAAACTTATTTGAATTTTATCATTTTTTTTTGGTAGCCCGCCCAGTATCCATAAAATATTTTTATGTGAAAGTAATGCGAATTTTGATGCCTCTAAAGAAGTAGCTTTAGAGTCATTTATAAAGTTGAAATTTTTGTATTTTTTAAAAAATTCTTGTCTATGTGCTAAACCCTTAAATGAAACAAGAGAACTCAAAAAATTTCTTTTGTTAATCTTAAAAATTTTGGATACCGCGAAGGCAAATTCTATATTTTCTTTATTCACGTTTAATTTTAAATAATTATTTCTAATTATAGAATTATTTATATTATCTTTAGAGAGATAAAATAATTTTCCCTGAAATTTTTTTTCTATATAAATTTTTTTAAGTTTTCTGCTCTTAATTATTGCTTTATCTTTGATTGTTTGATTTTCAAAAATTTTAAATTTAGAGTAAATATAATTGCTCATACTATTATGCCAATCAAGATGATCTCTTGTTATGTTCAAAAGTAAAGCAAGATCAGGTTTAATAAATTTTGAGTAATTCAATTGAAATGATGAGGCTTCCACAATATAAATTTTATTTTTATCAAATTTAACACTTAAAATTGGCCTACCTATATTTCCTACTAGCTCAGTCTTGTAGTTGTTTTTTCTTAAAACGTGGTTTATCAAACTGCAGGTGGTAGATTTTCCATTAGTCCCTGTTACAAAAATTGATCTAACTTTAACGTTGTTCAAAAAAAATAAGTCTAAATCTGTTATTATTTTTTTTTTGTTTCTTAAGAGATTTTTTTTGTATTTAGAATTATCAATGTTTATACCGGGACTAATAAGTATATAGTCTACTTTATCAATTTCCGAAAAAAAAAAATTTCTCCTTTTTTTTTTAAATTCTTTAAAGTTATCGTCCCAAGTTATTATTTTTTTTGTTTTTTTGTTTTTTAAAAAATTTAATGCAGATTTACCTGTAGCTCCTAAACCGTAAATGGCAAAACTTTTATCTTTAATAAAAGATGAATTCATTATTTATCTTAATTTAAGTGTAGCTAAACCAATTAAAGCTAAAATTATTGCGATTATCCAAAATCTGATAACAATTGTAGACTCAGCCCAACCCTTTTTTTCAAAATGATGGTGTATAGGTGCCATCATAAATACTCTTTTTCCAGTTAGCTTAAATGATATTACTTGAATAATTACAGAGACTGTTTCTAAGACAAATAATCCGCCAATAATTGCAAGCACTATTTCATGTTTCACGATAATGGCAACCGCTGCTAAAGATCCACCAAGAGATAGTGATCCAGTATCACCCATAAAAATTTTAGCTGGAGGTGCATTGTACCACAAAAAACCAAGGCAAGAGCCTACTATCGCTCCACAAAAAATTGAAATCTCACCTACGTCAGGAATAAATTGAATTTGAAGGTAATCCGAAAAAATAACATTACCCACAATATAACTTATTAAAGTAAAAGATAGTGCAACCAACATAATAGGAACAGTGGCTAAACCATCAAGACCATCTGTCAAATTTACTGCATTCGATGCACCAATTATTACAAACAAACCGAAAGGAATGAATAAATATCCTAAATCAAAAATTAAATTTTTAAAGAAAGGAAAATAAATATTATTAATGTACTGATGATCAGAAAATTGAAATAATAAAAATAAGGTAAATATTCCAATAATGAACTGCCCTAAAAATTTTAATTTTGAATTTAAACCTCTTGAATTTTTATATTTTATTTTTAACAAGTCATCTATGAAACCTAATATGCCAAGCGCTAATGAAATAAATATTAAGCACCAAATATAAACATTTTTTAAGTCTGCCCATAGTAAAGTACTTGTTAACATACCTATAATTATTATTATTCCTCCCATGGTTGGAGTGCCCGATTTTTTTATAATATGGTCAATCGGACCATCTTGTCTTATCGGGCCGGTAATATCTTTTGTGGAAAAAGCTTTGATAAGACTTGGTCCTATCAAAAATACAATTATTAGAGATGTCATTAAAGACAAACCAGTTCTAAATGTAAGATATTTAAATACGTTCAAAAAAGAAAACTTATCAATTAATGATACTAGAAATTCATATAGCATTTTGTTTACCTGTAATTAAACGTTTTGTTATTAAATTTAAACCTGTCGCATTCGATCCTTTAATCATCAAATAATCGTTGTTTTTTATTATTGGCAAAACAGTTTCCATAAAATCGGACTTTGCCTGTAATATATTACCCCTCTTATGCTTATTGACAGATTTGTATGTATTCATTATTGCTTTACCATGTACAAAGAGTTTATCAATGTCAGAATTATTAATATATTTTGATATCTCGGTATGTAGTCTACTCGACTGATTTCCCAGCTCAAGCATATCTCCTAATAATAAATACTTGTTGATATCATTTATGCCAATTTTTGATATTTTTAAAATCGACTCTTTCATAGATAAAGGATTGGCGTTATAACTCTCGTCCATTAAGTTAAATCTTTTCTTATTTATTTTTATCTTATACACTTTACCTCTTCCCTCTAAAACCTTTATATCTTTTATTTTGTTAATAATTTTTTGAATATCTAGTTTGAGTAATTTTAAAATAGCTAAAGAGATTAAAATATTTTTTATCATTTGATCATTTTTAATTTTAATTTTATATATTTTGTTAAAAACATTAACTTTTAAAAATGTAAAATAATTATTTTTTTTAACCTTTACAGGGTAAATGTCAGCGTTATTCTTTAAACCAACTGAAACTACTTTGATATTATTTTTGAGAGCCTTCTTTTTAAAAAGATTAAAGTATTTACCATCTTTATCAATTATAAGAAAACCACTAGATTTAATGTTATTTATTATCTCGCTTTTCGCATACGCAATCTCATCTAAGCTTCTAAAATTCTCGATATGTGCTTCAGCCACATTTGTAATAACTCCTATATCGGGTTTTACCATCTTAGATAAATTATTTATTTCACCTTTTTTACTCATACCAATTTCAAAAACTCCATAACTATGATTATTTTCAAGATTGCTTAAACTTAAAGGAACACCGTAAGAATTGTTATAAGATTTTGGAGAGAAATAGGTGTTTCCATAAAAATTAATTAAATTTCCGACTAAATCTTTAACTGTTGTTTTTCCTGAGCTACCAGTTATAGATATAATCTTAGCTTTAGTCTTATTTCTTTTAAGCTCTCCAAGTTTTTTTAAAAATAAATATGTATTAAGAACTTTTAAATTTTTTTTGTTTTTTTTCTTTTTTATTAATTTTGAGACTATTGCTAAAGAAGCTCCTTTTTTTAAAGCATTATTTGCATGAATATTTCCATCATTCTTTTTTCCCTTAATTGCAATAAATAAGTTATTTTTTTTTACTGTTCTCGAATCTATTGAAACTCCTAAAAATCCCTTTTTAATATTTTTTCTTAAAATTTCATTTAAAATAATTTTATTTTTTAAAATGTTTTTATTTATATCTGAAATTTTTTTTTGGTTTTTTAGATTTACTTCGTTTATAATTTTTTGATCAGAAACCTTGAATATTTTCTTTCCATAAATTTGTGTTTCCTCATGACCTTTGCCTGCTATTAAAATTATTTCGTCGGGCTTTGAGCTGATCATTGCATCTTTTATAGCTAAGGCTCTATTTCCAATTTCTTTGTAGTTTCCCTTTGTTAAAAATTTAATAATTCTTTTTCTGATAGTTTTAGGATTTTCATTTCTAGGATTATCGTCAGTAACATAAATTTTATCACACAATTTATTTATTATCTTTCCGATTTTGGATCTTTTCCCAACATCTCGTTCTCCACCACAGCCAATAACAATTGTTAAATTTTCCTTATAGTGATCCTTAAGTGTCTTCACTACAGTTTCTACTGCTTGAGGCGTGTGGGCAAAATCGACAAATACTTTAGAATTGTTATTTAATATTCTTACTAATTCCAAACGTCCCTTAACGCTCTTAATTTTTGTAATTGCTTTTAATATTGATTTTTCTTTTAATCCTAAGATTTCACACACTTTAATTGCCATTAAAAGATTTTTTTTTTGAAAAGCTCCTAATAAATTAAAATTCATAAGTTCTAGATCTTCAGAAGATTGTATATCTTTTATTTTAAGTTTTTTTCTTATTGCAATATTTTTTAATTTGTTGAATTCTTTTAAGCTACTATCGCTAATAATATAAGAATTTTTTTCCATATTTTTAGAAAATAATATTAATTTTGCATTAAGATATTTTTTCATTGACTTATGATAGTCTAGATGGTCTTGGGAAAGATTTGTAAATACTCCTGCTTTGAATTTTATACCTGAAAGTCTTCCTTGGTCCAATCCATGACTTGAGGCCTCGATTAAAACATTGTCAATTTTTTTTTCTTTTAAGAGCGCTAATTCTTTATGAAGACTAATTATATCTAAGCTTGTTAGTTTTGTTTTTTTAAAATTTTTAATTTTAATGCCTAATGTACCAATTGTTGCTACAGAAATTTTATTTAAATATAATATTTGATGAAAAAAATCTGCAACGGAGCTTTTTCCATTGGTTCCGGTAACAGCTATAATGTTGTTAGGTTTTTTTTTAAAAAAAAGTTTACACGCATTTGCTAAATCATCTTTTATATTTCTACTATAAATTACTTTAGGATTGGAATGTCTATAAGAAGAAATTACAGCACTTGCGCCCCTTTTAAAGGCAGCATCGATAAAGTGATTACCATTGAAAATGCTTCCTTTAATAGCAAAAAATAGTTCGCCTTTTTTAATTTTTCTGGAGTCAGTAGATAAGCCTCTAACTTTTACTTTTCCTAATTTTTTTGAGCAATTTTTAATTAATTGTTTTAATAGCATATTTATTATCAACTTCACTATTATTTATGGCTAAAATTGGTCCAATTTTTTCTATAATTTTGCCAGCCGAATAAACTGCATTCCAACCAGCTTCATTTCTAGTTCCTTTTATTTTTAGACCCCTGTAATCATAAATTAAATTTTTAGCCACTTTTGGATCATCAAACATTACCAACAATACGTATTTTTTTTCTGCAGCATCAAAAAAAGATATAAAGGTGTTAATATTTTTGTTTTTATCTCGATAATACTGAGCTGTTCCTGTTTTTCCGGAAACATCATAACCAAAAACATTTGCTAGACTAGCAGTGCCTTTTTCCTCAGTAACAACCTTTCTTAAAACTCCTCGTAACTCGTTACTAGTCTCTTCAGATACAATTTGAGGCCATTTTTTATTAAAATTTTCATTTTTCTTTAAAGTAGGAGATATTAATCTGCCGCCATTTATTAAACTTGCATAGGCGGTTGCTGCCTGCAAAGGTGTTGTTGTGATACCGTGGCCATAAGAAACAGTTTCTAACTTACACTTATTCCATACAAAAGATAAAGGAGTTCCCAATTCATCAAGTTCAATTTTAGGTGTTTCTAATATCTTTAATCTGTCAATAAATTTTTTTAATTTTGCTTCACCAACAATTTTTGCGATTTTAATAGTTCCAATATTTGATGATTGTATTAATATATCTTCAACACTCATTTCTTTAGGAAAATCTTTAATATCTGAAATTTCGTGGACAGAGCATTTAGTTTTCCTAGTTATGTCAGAAATAATAGTATTTGTTTCGATTAAATTTTCATCTAAAGCTAATGCCACAGTAAAAGTTTTAAATATTGAGCCAAGCTCAAATACTCCCTTCGTTATTTTATTTGTATATTGTTCGTTATTTATTAGGGATCTTTCATTTATATTGTAATCCGGCAAAGATACTAAAGATAAGACTTCTCCATTCTCAGCGTCCATTAGTAATGCTGCTGATCCATCACTGTTAAAATGCGTATTTGATCTCTCTAATTCAGATTTAATGATATATTGTAAGTTAGTATCTAAGGATAGTTGAAGTGGTTTTTCAATATTTTTTACGTCTTGTAAAAATTTATCAAAATAGCTTTCTACGCCGGAAATACCATAGTTATCATAATCAATCTGCCCAATTATATGGCTGTAAAGTGCTGAATGAGGATAAATTCTTGTTTGAAAAGGTTCAAAAACAATTGCTTTTTCTCCAAGTTTCCAAAGGTCTTTTTTTTGTTTTTCAGTTAGTCTTTTTTTTATGTAAAAATATTTTTCATTATTAAGTTTATTATATACTTCTTCTGTGTCTAAATTAGGTAGAACTAATTTAAGTTTAACTAAAAATTTTTTTTTATCTTTAATTAATTGTGGTCGTATTGCTGCGTGATAAGTAAGGATATTTCTTGACAATAACACTCCATTTCTATCTACAATATCTTTTCTTAGGGGCAAAAACTTTGAGTGATCATTTTGATTTTTTACATAATTTACACTTTGAAAAGATAAGAAAATAATTTTTAAAGAAAAAATTAATATTAATGAAACAAAACAAAAAAATAATAAGTATACCCTATCTTCAGAAATTGAGCTTAATTTATTGTTATTAAATTTGGTTTTGGTATTTAGATATTCCTCAAAATAAAAACTGCCTTGGTTTTTATTTATTTTTTTATTTTTATTCTTTGGCATCAATTTTTTCCGATAATTGCTTTTTTTGATTTAAAAATTTTTCATAACTTAAATAGATTTGTGAAATTTTAAGATGAGTATAATCGTCAACAGATAGAAAATTTATTTTTTCAGTTAACATTTTAGGCGAAGATAGATAATAAAAATCCAATTGAGTTTCATAAATTTCTTTTTCAAGAACAGCGATTTTTATTTTATTATTAGAAATATTCTTTTCTATTATTCTAGTTTTATTTTTGATTATTGATGTAAAAAATAATAAAACCGAAAAAATAGTTATTGAAATAATGAGTTTTTTGTTAATCATTTTTGCTCTCCAAATCTAAATATTTTTTAAATTTAATTTTTAATTCTTTAGGATCATAAAATGTATTTTCATTTCTAACTGCGTACCTAAGTTTTGCAGATCTTGACCTTGGATTTATTTTTACCTCTTCGTCGGTAGCTGTGTATGCTTTATTTTTATAATTTTTAAATAAAGAAAATCTACTATGATTAGTTTCCGGTATATATTTATTTTCTCTTGACCTATTTGCAGAGAAATTTTTAAAATAAAATTTAATTATCTTATCTTCAATCGAATGAAAACTTACAAATATAATTTTTCCACCTGGTTTTAATAAATCTGTTGCTTTGATCATTCCATTAATTAATTCTGAAATTTCTTTATTAACGAATATTCTAATTGCTTGAAATGTTTTAGTGCTTATATCTATCTTTTTTTTAAAGTTTTTCTTTTTGCTTTTATTTATTATTTCAACAAGTTTGTTAGTTTTAATTATTGAACTTTTTTTTCTCTCTTTGATAATGTTTTTAGCAATTCTAGCAGCATCTTTTTCTTCTCCAAAAATTTTGATAATTCTTTTTAAAGTCTCATAACTATAACTATTTACTACTTTTTTTGCAGACAATGAGGAAAGTCCCATTGACATATCTAGTTCCTTCTTTGACTTGAAAGAAAATCCTCTATCCATATTATCTAGCTGTATTGATGAAATTCCTAAATCAAAAATTATTGCGTCTAATGAGCAATCTATTACTTGGTCAATATTGCTGAATTTTATATTATAGAAATCAAATCTATTTTTAAATTTTTTTTTGAATTGATTTGCGGTATCAATAACATTCTTATCTCTATCGATGGCAATCAATTTTGTTTTTGGAAACTTTAAAAGTTCGTTAACATATCCCCCGCCTCCAAAGGTACAATCTAAAAAATTTCCTCCATTATCTGGTGAGCAAATATTAACGATCTCTTTTAACATCACCGGGAAATGATTTTTTCCCGGTAATGTTTGTGATGATTTCATTTTTAATAATAAAAATCATTAAAATTTTTGTTTTCTTAAGAAAGCTGGTATTTCAAATTCTTCTTCATCAGTTAGATTTTCGTCAAAAAGTTTTTGACCTTCCTGATTTGCGTCTAGTGAATTTTCTTGATCGCTCTGAAAATTATCTTGATTATCACTAGAAAATAATTGAGGCGCGTCCTCATCTAAATTTTCATTACCAGTTGATGTATCATTTTGAATTTCTAAATTATCCTCTATATAAGATGCGTTTTCTATTGATATACCTTCTGATCCAGAAATAATTCCAGTATCTTTTTTTGAAGGTTGTTCAATATGCCTTGTTTCAAATTTGTCTAAATTTTCATTTTGATTAGAGGGATTTAGTTCAAACTCATTGTCAAGTTTTAAAGCTGTTGCACCATTTATTGAATTTATTGGATTGTTCTCTAAGTTCTTTTTTGCAAAAATTCCCTCAGAATATCCTGGGTTTCTATTTTGAATTCTATTAACCATATTCAAAACAGTTTTTGACTCTGGTTTATGTCCATCTAATGAAGTTGCAACAATCGATACTCTAATTTTGCCCTCCATATTTTCATCTTTAATCGCACCAAAGATCAATTCTGCCTCAGGGTCAACTTCGGCACGTATTTTATTTACTGATTGGTCAACTTCAAATAAGGTAATATCTTTCCCACCAGTAATGTTAACTAGAAGACCTTTAGCTCCCTTGAGTGAATATTCGTCAATTAAAGGATTGTTTAAAGCCATTTCAGTAGCAGCCATAGCTCTATTTTCGCCTTCAGCTTCCCCGGTCCCCATCATAGCTTTGCCCATAGCGCTCATTACAGTTTCAACGTCTGCAAAATCTAAATTTATCATTCCAGGTCTTACCATAAGATCCGTTACGCTTTGAACTCCATGTTTTAAAACATCATTTGATAGTGAAAAAGACTGTTCAAAAGTTGTTGTTTCGTTTGCAATCTTAAATAGATTTTGATTAGGAACAACAATTACAGTATCCAAGTGTTTTTTTAATTCTTCTAAGCCCTCAATAGCTCTCCGCATTCTTTTAGGACCCTCATAAGAGAAAGGTAAGGTTGTTACTCCTACTGTAAGAATATTTAATTCTTTAGCGGCTCTAGCTATTACATGAGAGGCTCCTGTTCCAGTGCCGCCACCCATACCAGCGGTAATAAAAATCATATTACTTCCCTGAATATAACTCACAATTTCATTTAAAGACTCATCAGCAGCTGCTTGACCAATATCATTCTTGGCACCTGCTCCTAAACCTTTTGTTAAATTCATTCCAATTTGAATTTTAGCATCTGCTTTATTTACTCTTAAATCTTGGGCATCTGTGTTTACTGCTACAAATTCCACACCTTGCATTCCTGACTCGATCATAGAATTAATAGCGTTTCCTCCTGCTCCACCAATCCCCATAACCAATATCCTTGGTTTTAATTCTTTAAGTTCTCCACCGCCTAAATTAATACTCATTACTCCCTCCTTTTTTCATTTGTTAATTATTATCCCATTTAAGTGTTGATCTGCTTTGTAAAGCTTTTTTCCTTGCAAAAGATTTAAATTTTTCAAAATTTTTAGGATTCCAAACTTGAAATGTTTTTCCTAAACCAACAAATAAAATATCGCTTTTAATTTTCGCAGAATTTAATAATTTTTTTGAAAATTGAACTCTTCCTTCTGTGTCAAATATAAGGTTAGAACTTTCAGATAAAACAGCTGTGGCGAAATAATCTCGTTTTTCTTCAAAAGGATTTAAAGTATCAATTGAGTTAGAGAGTTTCTCAATCCTTTCTTGTGTGCAACATTCTAATGCAGGATTACTAAAAGATGGATAGGAAACAAAACCATTGTAACCTTGGGTTGTCAAAAAGGATCTAAACGCTGCAGGCACTGAAACCCTCCCCTTTTTGTCTATCTTGTTCTCGTAACTTGATAAAAACATACTTTTTTAATTTTCTTTTTGTTTTTTTTATAATCAATTAATCCTCCAATTTGGGATTATTTGGGATCATATGGGATTTGACACATTAGTCAATACAATAGTTAAACTTCAAAAAAGTACAAAAAAAGAACATTTATTTGAGGTTATTTGAGATTGCCAGATAATCTATAAGCCGGGTTCTGTCATTTAAGAAGTCATTTATCTAGGCATTATCTCGCGAAAATGCTCAAGCAGCTAACCCGGATGACGAACTAAAGACTGTTTTTAGCGTAGTAACGCATTGTCATCCCTATTTAGCCTTGCTCCATCTGGGGTTTACCTAGCGATTTTTGTTACCAAAAACCCGGTGTGCTCTTA
>MDSV01225257.1_pt1 | contig 20664 bp, 16 predicted proteins | sample 810851 | NCBI WGS metagenome assembly MDSV01 (sample SAMN05326640, study PRJNA326480) | marine metagenome | isolation source: seawater | place: Atlantic Ocean: North East | collected 2012 | reverse complement strand
TGCTGCTTAATTAACTTTGTTAATTAAGTAGACGGGGTCCGGGGCACCTGGCAACAGAACGCCCCTAAACACTCTCATACTTCTCTTTATTTATAATATGAATTAACGTTTAGATTAGTCTTGATCGTACTCTGATCGTAATTAAATTATTTTTTTAAGTCTAAATCTCCACATTGAGTATCGGTAAATATACATGTGCTATAATGATGAATTGTTTTAACATCCTTAATAATACCTCGACTAGTTCCTTCAACTGTTCCCGTTATCGTATTGCAAGCATTAAGAAAAATTAACAACACGAACAAACAAGCGATTATTAAATTACGAATCACCAAATAATTTTAGCATAAAAAACCTGTATTTTCTGTATATAATAAAATTATGGTCGTTCTACAGAACGCTCCTTCTTAATTCGAGATTAATAGCTAGACCAGTTGCAGCTCTTTGTATTGCTGCTCAAGAATAACATGAAAAAGAATAAAATATACTTTGATTAATTCAAAATAAATAATTTAATTTTTTATTAAACTTATAATTTCTTTGTTAATTTCTTTGGATAAATGAGATGAAGGATGATCTATGTCAGAAATTAAGATAACACTGTCTCTGACGGAATAACACTTCTTTTCATCACACATATATTTTTCGGGATATATTCGCTTTATTTTCCCATATAAAAATTTGTCATAAAAAATGTATGCATCTCTTGACTTATTTACAAAAGCCTTTTTATCTAAAAATTGATTTTCTAAATATCCTTTTTCCTCATAAAATCTTATTAAATTCATATCATATTTAAATTTTACGGATGGTATAGGATAGATTAAAATAATTTTATTTCCATTTTTTAAAAGTTTTTCAAAAGTTTTTTGGTAATTAGGTTCCATTTTTTGAAGATTATTTTTATTCTCTCTATGCATAAATCCACCAAAAATTATTATACTGTTCTTTATTTCTTTTAAAAAACCATCTCTTTTTTCAATCATGCCCTCTCTAAAAAAAATTTGTGTTTCTTGATACAATAAAATTAAAGAATAATTATTATTTACTAATTGCTCTCCCAGGTTTCTTGCTAATGGAACCATGTGGCTATCTCCAACTAAATAGACTTTATTTTTTGATTCTCCAACTGAACAAAAATTTGCATTTTTTATTTTATTAAAGTTACATCTTTTTTTAATTTTTTTTTGAGAATACATTTCATTAAAATTTGATTCTTTTAATATTTCAGGAATTCGACTTTCATATCCTTTAGAATAAATTGTGCCTAAATTAAAAGTTAAAGTTAATGTGATAGCAATTAAAATGGGAACAGATAATCTTTTAAAAGTGAAATTTTTATTTCTAAATGGTTTTTCTATAAATAAATAACTAAATATAGAAATTAATATTATAAAAACCCATAAAAGAATATTTTTCGTGATATTATCTGAGGTGAATTCTAAAATTCTATCAAAAGCAAGAATTGGAAAATGCCAAAGGTATAAAGAGTAAGAAATTAATCCTATACTTACCATGAACTTATTTGATAGTAATTTGGTAACAAACTCTTTATTTCGCGAAAAATTAATTATTAAACATACGCCCACGACAGGAATTAATGTATAAAATGAGGGATGACTCATCTCATCATTAAAATAAATAATTGGAAAAATAATTAAAAAAATACCAATAACTAAAAATATTTCATTTAAAATTTTATTTTTATTAAATTTTAAAAACTTTAATTCTGAATATGATAATATAGAACCTGCAAGCAGTTCCCAACCCCTGGTTGGCAAGACATAAAAATTAAAAGAAGGATAATTTCTACTTCCCCATTCCGCTAAGAAAAGACTGATTATAAAACCAATAATCAAAATATAATTTAAATAATTTTTTAAAAATTTAAAAAATATAAAAAATAACAAAGGAAATATTATATAATATTGTTCCTCCACGGATAATGACCAAGTATGAAGAAATGGTTTAAGAAAACCACTTTCTGTTCCATATTGTAATCCAGTATGCCAAAAATAAAAATTAGAACTGAAACCTAAAGAATAAATAATGGATTTAGAAAAATCTTCAAATGATGCTGGGGTTAATATAAACCACGCGAATGGAATACAAAATAACATTAGAAAAACAAGTGCTGGAATTATTCTTCTAATTCGCCTTTGATAGAAAAGACTAAAAGAAAATTTTCCAGTTTCTTTTAATTCTTTAAGAATAATTGAAGTAATTAAATAACCAGATATAACAAAAAAAATATCTACTCCTAAAAATCCTCCACTAAAAATTTGATTTCCAAATATAGATATCTTTGAATGATAAAAAACTACTGACAAAATTGCTATAGCTCTTAATCCATCTATTTCGGGTCTATAGTTAATCTTCATATATAAATCTTAATATATTTCTATTATTTTATATCTAATATTTTTTTTAAATTTGGTTTAAAATAATTTGGTCCTTTTAGAACTTTTCCAAATTCATTATAAATTGGTTTATTATCTTCGCCCAATTTACTCATATTTGATGCTTGAACTTCATCAAAACACTTATCAAGATTAATTCCGAAAGCATGACCAGCACCATATGTTACATATAAAATATCAGTTAATGCATCCGCAGTTTCTAATATGTTATTTTCTTTAATTGCATTAACCAATTCTTCCAGTTCTTCTTTGATTAAACTTATTCGTAAATTTTTAATTTTGTCTTGCCCCAATGATGGGTTTTTTTTCACTTCTTGACCAAATATCTTCATGAATAAACCTACTTTTTCAAAATTTGTCATTTTGCTCCTATTAGTTTAATAATTTTTAATATATATATAATTTTATTTAATCAATGAAATATAGAAAAGAATTCGACAGTATTGGGGTTATTAACGTACCGAGCGATAAATATTGGGGTGCCTCTACGCAAAGATCTAGCAAATATTTTGATATTGGAGATTTTTTAGTAAGGCCAATTGTAATAAAATCTATAGCTATTATAAAAAAAGCTGCCGCTATTGTTAATGAAAAAAATGGAGATCTAAATAAAAAAATAAAGAATTCAATTATTAAAGCTGCAGATGAAGTAATTTCAGGAAAGTTAAACGATAATTTTCCTTTAAAAGTATGGCAAACAGGATCAGGTACTCAAACTAACATGAATGTTAATGAAGTTATAGCAAATAGAGCAATAGAAATTTTAGGTGGTAAAAAAGGAACAAAAAAACCTATACATCCAAATGATCATGTTAATAAATCTCAATCAACAAATGATGTATTTCCAACAGCAATGCACATGTCTATTGCGATTTGGACTTTGGAAAAACTACTTCCAAGCTTAAACTTATTAAACCAACAACTAAAAAAAAAAGAGAAAGAATTTAGAAAAATAGTAAAAATAGGAAGAACTCATTTGCAAGATGCTACGCCAATAACTCTTGGACAAGAGTTTTCGGGTTATCATGCCCAATTAAGTAAATGTATTGAGAGAATAAAAAGAGCTCTTGAAGAAATATACTTTTTAGCACAAGGAGGAACGGCTGTTGGAACAGGTATAAATACAAAAAAGGGTTTTGATAAAAAAATTGTTACTGAAATTAGAAAAATTACAAAAATACCTTTTAAACCATCTCAAAATAAATTTGCTTCTTTGGCTGCTCATGATGCTATAGTTAATTTTTCCGGAACTATGAATACTGCCGCTGTTTGCCTTATGAAAATTGCAAATGACATTAGATTTTTAGGTTCAGGACCTAGAGCTGGGTATGGTGAATTAATTCTACCAGAAAACGAGCCAGGCTCATCAATAATGCCGGGTAAAGTTAATCCAACACAATGCGAAGCTGTTACTATGGTTTGTGTTAAAGTAATTGGAAATCATAATGGGATTACCATGGCAGGTTCTCACGGTCATTTTGAATTAAACGTCTTTAAACCATTAATAATTCATAATATATTACAATCAATTCATATAATGGCGGATTCTTCGAGAAGTTTTTCTCAATACTGTATTAAAGGACTAAAAGCAGACAAAAAAAGAATTAAAGAACTTTTGGATAATTCATTGATGTTAGTGACAGCTTTAGCACCTAAAATTGGTTATGATAATGCAGCTAAAATAGCTAAGACGGCCTTAAAAAATAAAACCAAATTAAAAACTGAAGCAATAAAATCAGGTTTAATTAATGAAAGAGATTATGATAGAATAGTTAATCCAAAAAAAATGACTTATCCTTCATCAGAATAGCTTATCAAGAAATCGTTAATAAAATTTTTGAACTTAATCGAGTTTAAATAAGAAAAATCAATATTGTCAGTTTCAGAAAGAATTCTGTCTGCTACCTTTACATCAAGGGGTTTGTTTTTATCATCAAATAAAAAAATTCTTTTAATTTGAAATTTTCCATTACTAGGATTAAATTGAAAAATAAAATCCATTGAACTTAAATTAAATCTATATTTTTTTGGCATTAAAAAAATCTTGTAAAAATTGTTTATACTATCAATACTTAATTTTGATTTTCCTTGAAAAATTAGTACACCATTTTCAACTATGAACTTGCTATCACTTATTTTTAAATTTCCAATTTTATTACTAGTTAGAACAGTTTCATTTAAATTTATTTCACCTCCCTGAAAATTAACATTTATATTTGCTGCATTAAAAAGTTTTGCTTTTGATAAATCTTTCGTTTCAATCATTATTTTTCCATATAAATTTTTCTTAAATAAAAGCTTGCTAAGCAAAATTTCGTTTAGTAAATTTGGGTTTTTAAAAAAATAATCAAAATCTATTCGTTTAGAATTTATTTTTAATAAAAAATTAAATGGGTTGAATTCAATATTACCTTGATAATTTATTATTGTATTTTTTATCAATGATCTTTTTGAAAAAAAAGAAATAATATCGTCGTTTAATGTATATTGAGTTTTAAATTTATTTGATTGAATTTCTAAATCATTTACATATTCGTATTTATTATTCTTTAAAGTTGCTTCATTTTTAAAATTTAAAAAAATTTTATTTGAGTTTATTTTAATAACTTTTTTTTGTGTATCAAAATTTTTAGACCAATTTAATTTGTTACTAAGATTAAATATCTCTCCTCGCATATCTACAATGTTCTTATTGTCATCTTGATTAAAAATAAAATTTAAGTCTTTAATCGTATAAATAAATAAAACTTCTCCGGACTCATCTTTAAAAAAAATTTTACTTTTATTAACTTTAATATCTTTTTCTGAAAAACTTTTCTTTATAAAATTTCTTACAAATTTAAAATTTGATTTATTAATAAAAAAATTTGCATTTGAAATTTGCAAATCTTTTATAAGTATATCTTTCTTAAAGAAATTTTTCTGATTTATAAATATTTTAAGATTCTGTATTTCTGCTATCCGATTTGAAACATTCGACTCAAGTTGTATCAATTCACAATCTTTAATTATGAAGTGAGGAGTAGGTAATATTCTATAGCTTATATCTGTTGATAAACTAAAATTTAGGTTAAAAACATTATTTAATTTTTTAATTATGTCTTTTTGTACTCTTCCAGTGTCGTATAAACTTGGTATTGATAGATATAATAGATATATAAAAAAAATAAATGAGAAAGCAAAAATTAATTTTTTTCTATTTATTTCAAATTTAAAATTTATTTTTTTCATTAAATTTTTAATTTGATTTATAATGATTATTTTAAAATGATAAACTTTGATTATTTAAAAAACTTAAATTTAGCTCAAAAAGAGGCTGTAATTCATACAGAAGGTCCTCTATTAGTCGTGGCTGGAGCTGGATCTGGAAAAACCAAGGTCTTAACATCCAAAATAGTTCATTTAATAAAAGAAAAAAAAATAATACCCAGTCAAATTTTATCTGTGACTTTTACAAACAAAGCAGCAAGTGAAATGCAAAATAGAGTAGTTAAAATGTTGAGGTCGGGAAAAAGTGGACTTCCCTGGTTAGGTACATTTCATTCTATATGTGCAAAACTTCTTAGGAAACATGCAAAGGCAGTTGGGTTAAATTCAAACTTTACTATTATTGATACAGATGACCAAGTAAGATTAATAAAGAATATTTGTAAGTCAGAAAATATAGATACAAAAAAACTTTCACCAAAAGTTATCTTATCAATAATAGATAAATGGAAAAATAAGGGCTACTACCCTAACGAAGTAATTTTAAATAAAAGAGATATTTATGAAAAAACAATATTGCCAATTTATAAAATTTATCAAAGTAAACTGATCGATTTGAATGCGTGTGATTTTGGAGATTTAATTTTGCATTGTGTACAAATGTTAGAAAATGATAAAGGTATCAATGATCTCTACACAAACAACTTTAAATATATTTTAGTTGATGAGTACCAGGATACTAATTTTATTCAAAGTAAATGGCTAAATCTTCTTGCAAAAAAAAATAAAAATATTTGCTGTGTGGGAGACGACGATCAGTCTATTTATAGTTGGAGAGGCGCAGAAATAAAAAATTTTTTGGATTTTGATAAAGTTTATAAAAATACTAAGATTATCAGATTAGAGGAAAACTATAGATCAACGCAAAACATATTGTCAGTTGCTTCAGAGTTAATTTCAAATAATCAAAAAAGGGTTGGAAAAAAATTAAAAACTAATATGGAAGAAGGACAATTAGTTAAACTTAATTGTTTTAAAAATGGAAAAGATGAAGCAATAGGAGTGAGTGATGAAATTGAAAAAAATTTAAGAAAAAAATTTTCATTAAATAATGTTTCAATTTTAGTTAGAGCAATTTTCCAAACAAGAGAATTTGAAGAAAGATTTTTAAAAATCGGACTTCCATATAGAATAGTTGGTGGAACAAAATTTTATGACAGAGCTGAAATTAAAGATTGCGTAGCATATTTAAGAATAGTTTATCAAGAAAAAGATGATTTAGCATTTGAGAGAATTATAAATAATCCTAAAAGATTTATTGGGGATAATACGCTAAAACAATTGTTTGAATACGGTAAGGAAAACTCCTTACACCTGTTAGAGTCAGCAAAAAAATTAATTGAATTAAATAAGATTAAACCAAGAGCTAAAATAGGCCTAAATAATTTTATAAACTTTGTTTTTAAATGGAAAAATGACTTAAATATTAAAAAAATAAATCATATTAAACTTTTACAAATTATTTTAGACGAATCTGGTTATTCCTCTATGCTTAAAAATAAGAAAGATCTTGAAAATGAAAATAGACTTGAAAATATCAAAGAACTTTTAAGTGCTATGAAAGAATTTGATAATGTTGAGAGTTTTTTGGAGCATGTTTCTCTTGCAACCTCAATTGATCAAGATTGGAAAGGACAGAAAATAAATTTAATGACTATGCACGCATCTAAAGGACTAGAATTTGATGTTGTTTTCTTACCTGGATGGGAAGAAGGACTATTTCCACATCAAAAATCTATAGAAGAAAAAGGAGAAAATGGATTAGAAGAGGAAAGAAGGCTTGCTTATGTTGGGATAACAAGAGCCAAAAGTCTTGCATACATATCATTTGCAATGAACAGATTTTACCAAGGTGATTGGATTGATAGTTTAGCATCTAGGTTTGTAGACGAGCTCCCAAAAGAGTTTATAGACAAAAATATACAATACGAAGAACAACAGGACAATTACGATGATTTTGAATTTAATCAAGATTTAGACAGTGATAATTCAATAAAAAGTCCTGGATGGATTAGATATCAAAAAAGAATTAAATGATTAAAGAAAAAATAAAAAAACTTAGACAAAATTTTATTAAATACAAAATAGATGGATATATAGTCCCTAAAAATGATGAATTTTTTTCAGAAAATGTATTTTTTGATAGATTAAAATTAATATCTAATTTCGACGGCTCAGCTGGTATGGCCATAATACTAAAAAATAAGAATTATTTATTTGTAGATGGTAGATATACAATACAAGCAAAAAAACAATCAGGAATTCTATTTAAAGTAATTGAGATTCACAAATCACTTCCTCATAAAATACTAAAAAATTTATATTTAGGTTATGATCCAAAATTGTTTACCAAAAATCAATTAAATTTTTATTTTGGTAAGAATCTAATTTTAAAGCCTATAGACAGAAACTTAATAAAATTAAAGAAATTGAAAAATAATAGCAAAGCTGCTTTTTACTCAATTCCAACAAATATAGCAGGTCAAAGTTATAAATCTAAAATTTCATTAATTGCAAAAACTATAAAAAAAAATAAGTCGGATTATTTATTCATTAGCGCTCCAGAAAACGTGGCTTGGCTTTTAAACATAAGAGGAGCCGACATTCCTTTTTCACCAATTCCAAACTGTAACTTAATTATCAGTAAAAATAAAAAAATTTATTTAATTGCAAATGTGAGTAAGCTTTCAAAATTATTAAAAGAAAAAAAAATATTAAAAAATCAAGTTATCAATCCAAATAATTTTAAAAAACTTATCAATAAATTAAATGGTAATAGAATAATTTTAGACTCAAAAAGTTGTTCAATTTATTATGAAAATATAATTTCATCTAAATTAGTAGTTAATCACAGAGAAGACCCATGTTATTTTTTTAAGTCAATTAAAAATAAAAAAGAAATTAACTATATGAAAAAAGCTCATATAGAAGATGGAGTAGCTTTAACTAAATTTATTTATTGGATAAAAAATATCAAAAAAAATAAAATAACAGAAATATCAGCAGAAAAAAAATTGGAAAATTTCAGGAGAAAAAGCAAAAATTTTTTATATCCAAGTTTTAATACAATTTCAGGTACTGGATCTAATGGTGCAATAATTCATTATAGGGCTACTAAAAAAACGAATAAAACTATTAAAAAAAAAGATATATTTTTATGTGACTCTGGTGGTCAGTACGCGTACGGAACTACAGACGTTACAAGAACCTTATGCTTCGCTAATCAACCAAGTAGAATAAAAAATATTTTCACACTTGTTTTAAAAGGACATATTGCCGTTGCTTCATGTAATCTTAACAAAAATTATACAGGTGCAAAAATAGATATTAAAGCAAGGCAATATTTAAAAAATAATGGATTAGATTATGCCCACGGAACTGGTCATGGTGTAGGTTTTTTCTCAAATGTACACGAAGGACCACAGTCAATCTCAAAATTTAATAAAATAAAAATTCAACCAGGAATGATATTAAGCAATGAACCAGGATATTACAAAGAAGGAGAATTTGGTATCAGAATTGAAAATTTAGTTTTTATAAAAAAAAACAAACAAAAAATATTTTTTGAAAATTTAACACAAGTACCAATTGATAAAGATTTAATTAATTTCAAAATGCTTAATAAAAAAGAAAAAGAATACTTATTTCAATATCACTTAACAGTTTATTCCAAAATATCGAAATTTTTGAATGATAAAGAAAAAAAGTGGCTAATTAAGAATTTATAATAACTCGAAAAACTCTTTTTGAGACAAGATTTTTATTCTTAAACTTTTTGCTAAATTTACTTTTTTTTGAGTTGGTTTTTCTCCAATAATCAAAAAGTCCAATTTCTTATTTACATTGCTTAGAATTTTGCCTGAATTTTTTTCTACAATAGATTTTGCTTCTGCTCTACTAATACCCTCGAGTTTTCCTGTAAACATAATATTTTTATTTTTTAATTTTCCATCATTATTTATAATTAAATCATTTTGAATAACTAAAACCTTTTTTAATTTATTTAAAACGGAAATATTTTTTGCATGAGAAAAAAAATTTTTAATTGATTTAATTTGAGTATCACCGATTCCATCAATATTTATAAGCTCAGAAAAATCTTTTTTTATATTTAAACTAAAGAAATTTTCTGGGTCTTTTAAATTTTTAGCTAAAATTTTTGCGTTTTCTTGCCCTATATGTCTTATTCCTAAAGAATATATAAATTTATCTAAATTAATTTTTTTTTTTATATCTATAGAGTATTTTAAATTTGAAACTGATAATTTTCCCCACCCATCTAAATTAGAAATTTTTTCATAATCTAGACTAAATATATCCTGTGGAAGTCTTATTATTTTAAGCTCCCAAAAATTTTCTATTATTTTTTTTCCTAACCCTTCAATATTTAATGCTTCTTTTGACACAAAATGTTTTATTTTTTCAATAGCAATTTTTTCACAATCAAATCCATCATTTGTACATCTTCTTACAGCATCAAATTTTTTTGTTAATTCGTTAAAGTCTTTAACAGTTTTAGAGCCACAGGATGGACAATTTTTAGGAAAATTAAATTTTATAGAATTTTTTTTTCTTTTTTTAGTATCTACAGAAATTACATGGGGTATTACATCCCCTGCTCTTTCTATGGTTGCAATATCTCCTATTCTAATATCTTTTCTATCTATCTCATCTTCATTATGCAAAGTTGCGTTTGATACTATAACTCCACCGATATTAACTGGCTTTACTTTTGCCACAGGAGTTAATGCTCCAGTTCTACCAACTTGTATTTCGATATTCAAAATTTCCGATATAGATTTATTTGATGAAAATTTATGAGCCACAGCCCACCTTGGTGCATTAGCGGCAAATCCTAATCTGTTTTGTAAATCTATATTATTTAATTTATAAACTATGCCATCTATATCAAAATCTATTTCTTTTCTTTTTTTCTCAATAAATTCATGATTTTTTATTAATGTATCAATTCCAGTTAAAACTTTATTATATGTATTTATCTTAAAACCCCATTCTTCTAATTTTTTTAAAAAATTAGACTGTGTTAAAACATTAAAATTTTTTGAAAATCCAAAAGTATATGCGATAAATTTAAGTGGAATTTTACTTGTTAGTTTAGGATTCTTTTGCCTCAAAGACCCAGAGGCAGCATTTCTTGGATTTGCAAATTTTTCTTTAATTTTATAAAAATCTTTATTACCAATAAAAACTTCTCCTCTTATATCTATTTCATCAGGAAAATTTTTTCCTTTTAAAAATTTTGGAATATCAGAAATTGTTCTTAAATTTTCTGTAATATCTTCTCCTTGCACTCCATCTCCTCTAGATAATCCTTGCATGAATACACCTTTTTTATAGAATAATGATGCTGATATACCATCAATTTTGGGTTCCGCACTGTATTCTATTTTAAAATTTTTTTTTAAGCTTAAAAAATTTAAAATTTTTTTTTCAAAATTTACTAAATCATCTTTATTAAAAGCATTATTCAATGAAAGCATTGGAATTTTATGTTTTACCTTTCTAAAATTTTTTGAGGGTTTGAAGCCTACAGATTGCGATGGGGAATCTTCATTTGATAAAAAGGGATATCTTTTTTCTAAATCTAAAATATTTTTTTTAAGCTGATCATAGTCAGCATCACTTACGTCAGGATTGCTATTTAAATAATATGACTTATTATATTTTTTGATTAGTTTTATTTTATCTAAATAATTCTTTTTAACTAAAATTTTATTGTCCTGTTTCATTGAAAGAGTTTTTTAAACTTTTTAAAAACACTTTTCTTTTCTTTTTTAATTTCTGATGAAAGAACATATTTTTGATTAAAAATTTTATAAGATCTCTCATACCATTCACTTGATTGATAGTTATAACCAAGTAAATTTGCATATTTTTCTGCCTCATCTATCAAACCTATTTTATAATTTGTCTCAACTAGTCTATGTAAAGCTTCTTCGACATAAATTGTGGTTTGATAATTTTCTACAATAAATTTAAATCTATTTATTGCTGCAACCCATTTTTTATTTTTAATATAATAAATACCCACGTACATTTCTTTGGATGCCAAAATATCATTTATTAAATCTATTTTAAATTTTGAATCTTGAGCAAAATCTGTATCTGGATAATTTTTAATAATAAATTTAAATTTTTCTTTTGAAAAAAGTAAAGGTTTTAAATCTTTCTTTTCATCAATAATATTTTCATAATAACACATGGCTAACAAAAAATACGCATAATCCATATTTTTATGTTTAGGATATTTTTTAATAAATCTCTCAATTTCCGCAATTGCTCTTGGATAATAATCTTGTGAATAAAAAGAATAAGCTGCTAATAAAACTGCTTTAGGAGCCCACTCCGATTGGGGATATAAAAGTTCCGCCTCATTAAATTTTTTTGCTGCATAAATTACATCACCTTTCTCTAGTTCCTTATAACCTTCTTTATAAGCATCTATCATTTGAAATTCTAAATCATCCTCTACTATAATCGAAACTTGTTTTTCATTCTTTGAGCATGATATTAAAAATAAAAAAAATACTAAAAAACTTATTTTAAATAATTTTAACATAATATGTTTTAACAGATTATATTAAAAACCAAAATATTTTAAGCTATAGATTTTAGTTGAGTTCTATTAACAAATGCGTGCGGTATTGTCTTTTCTTTGAGTTCAAAAATTGAAAAATTCTTATTATCACTAAATACTTTTCTTAAAAGTTCATTGGTTAACTTATGACCACCTTGCGAGCAAGTTAATTTTGCTACCATCTTATGTCCAGACAAATATAGATCTCCAATACAATCTAGTATTTTATGATTAACAAATTCTTTTTTATTTCTTAATCCATCTTTGTTTAAAATTTTATCTTCTTTAACTACCAGAGCATTGTCTAATGAACCACCTTTAACTAAATTCATTTTTCTTAATTTTTCTACATCTTCATACAAGCAAAATGTTCTTGAAGCATAAATTTCATTCAAATTGCTCTCGTAAACATTTACTGTGTTTCTTTGATTGCCTATTACTGGATTATTAAAATCAATCTCAAAATCTATTTCTAGAGTTGTATTTGATGGTTCTATTGAGATTTTTTTAGAACCGTTTTTAATTTCAATTTTCTTTAAAACTTTAATTATTTTGATTGGGCTTTCACTTGGTTTTAATCCTATACTATCAATTGCATCAACAAAAAATTTGGATGAACCATCAAGAATTGGAACCTCATCTGAGTCTAGTTCTACAATAGCATTATCGACATTCTTTCCATACAAAGCTGCCATCAAGTGTTCAATTGTTGAAATACTTACACCGCTATTATTGGAGATAGTAGTACATAACGTTGCATCAGATACATTATTAAAATTTGCATCAACTAAATTATTTGATTTTAGATCGACCCTTTTAAATACAATGCCGGTATTTGGAGATGCCGGAAGTACTCTAACTTTTGCTTTTTTTCCTTTATGAAGAGTAATTCCTTCAAATTCTAAAGGTGAGTTTAATGTGTTTTGATGCAATATTGACATGTGAACTTATAGGATTGCTGTGATCAATTTTAAATACAACTAATATTACAATAAAATACAGTTATGAAAATATATGGAAAAATCTCTCAAAAAAACCCATCTTGACCTGTTTCTTTGAAATTACAGAGACTTCATTAGAATTATAACCATTTTTTAAAGCTATTGCTGCATCAAAAATACTATTAAATTCTTTATTGAAGTTTGATTTTGTGTAATTAGCACACAAAACATAGCTAAATTCGATCTGATGATTTTTAAAAAGATTTTCTAAAGATGTAATAAATTTTTTTTGAAAGCAAATAAATTGAACTTCTAAAACCAGATCTTCACATTTCTTATTTATTGGTGGATATAAGATTTTTTGACCATCTAATAAAAATTCATTTACTATAATATGGTTAATTTTTATGTTATCGCTCTCCTTTAAAATTTGATGATTTAAATCTTGAATTAAATATTCTATTTGCTCTTTTGATATTACGGATTTATCAAAGTTTTTTTTAATGCAGGCATTAATTTGTAATGTAAAAGGATCATCGATTATTAAAATAATTTTATTTAACTGCTGATTAATTTCTATTTCAACCTCAATTATTAATTCCTTAAGTTTTTTATTTAATTCATTTATTAAGATTTCAATATCATCATAATTTTTCTCTAATTCTATTTTTTTATTCAATATGGTATTATCTGTATCAGAGTTAAATACTACCACATCTATATTGCTTATCTTAAAATAAAAAAAAGTTTCAATATTATTCATTTGAAATTATAAGTTTATTTTTTACTCTTAAATCAATAACTTTTTTCTTAAATTTATTTTCATTAAGGATTAGGTCAAAGGTTTTGATGTCGTCAAAATTAAATTTAATTGGTAACTTTAAAATTGTATTATCTTTTAAAAAAATATCCCATCTATTTGAGGGTTGATAAACCAAATAGTCAATTTTTGTAAAATTTAATGATGAGGATTTTAAAATTTTAAGAAACTTGTTTATTCTATCAATCTCTACATAACCTTTGATTATGGGTAAATTTAAATCTTTATTTTCATAACTAAAAATTTTTTCATTTTCTCCAATATAATATTGCTCACCATTAACATATAATTTTACAATTGGTTTAGTTTCTATTAAATTTACTTTGAGAGTACTTGGATAAACTTTATTAATCTTAAAAGAATTTAATATAGGATAAGTATTTATTAATGATATAATTTCTTTTTTGTCTAGAGTAAAAATATTTTTATTTAAATATTGTTCTATTTTTATATCTAATTTATTATTTGAATACTCAATTTTTTTAATTTGAAATAAATTATCTAATGTTTTTTTTACTTCAAAATTAAATACTGAAGTTAAAAAAATTAAAAAAATTATATAAAAATAAATTCTTATTTTTTTATCTGTTAAGTGATGCATCTCTTAAAATCCAATCTAGAAGACTTAAAAAATTAATTCCTTTATATGCTGCTATTTCTGGGACCAATGATAATTTAGTCATTCCAGGTTGAGTATTTAATTCTAAAAGATAAAACTTGTTGTTGTAAAATTTAAAATCTGATCTTGTGACACCTCTACATCCTAAAATTTTATGTGCTTTTAAAGCAATATTTAAAACTTTATTCATTTGATTTTTTTTTAAATTTACAGGTATGAGATGTTCAGTCTTAGCATTATGATTATATTTTGCTTTATAATCATAAAATTTTCTCTTAGGCTTAAGCTCTATTGCCCCCAGTTTTTTATTTCCTAATATTGCAACTTGAATTTCTCGGCCTTGGATATATTTTTCAATTAAAATTTCTTCATATTTTTTTAATTTTTTTAATTTATTAATAAAATCTTTTTTATTACAAATAAAAACATCCACACTTGATCCTTCATTTATGGGTTTAATAACAACTGGAAAATTTAATTTTTGATTTATTTTTTTAATTAAATTATTATTAACTTTATTTTTTTTAAAATTAAATTTTAAGTATTTTGGGGTTAATATTTTATTTTCAATAAAAATCGATTTGGAAAGAGCTTTATTCATTGCTAGAAAAGATGATAAAACACCAGAATGGGTATATTTGATTTTAAAACTTTCCAATATTGACTGGATATAGCCATCCTCTCCATATCTACCATGTAACGCATTAAAAATAATATCTGGTTTAAATCTCTTAATATTTATTCTTAAACTTTCATTTGGTTCACTTATCAAAGTTTTATATTTTTTTTTTAAAACACTATTTACCTGTTTAGTTGTCTCTAGGCTAATTTCCCTTTCTTTTGATATTCCCCCACCTAAAATTAGTATCTTCTTCATTCAATCAATTATTTCAATTTCTGTTTCAAGACTTATTCCTGTTTTTGTTTTTACATTTTCTCTTATAAACTCTATCAATCTTTTCATATCATCAAAGGTTGCGTTTTTAGTATTAACTAAAAAATTACAGTGTTTGTTAGATATTTCAGCATCTCCAAATTTTTGAGTCATTGGTACAGAAGATTTTATTAATTCCCATGCCTTTTTACTCGATTTATTTTTTGGATTTTTAAATGTACTTCCTCCAGTCTTTATTCTAGTTGGTTGATTTTGCTCTTTTTTTTCTTTTAATGATCTAATCTCGTTTAAAATATCATTTTTTTCTTTTTTTTCCCCCTTAAATGATGCACTTAGAAAAATTAAACTTTTATCTAATGGACTTGAACGATAACCAAAATTTACACTTGAAGCTGGGATTGTCACAATAGAACCTTCGCGATTAATTGCCTGAATAGATACCAAAAGATCTTTGAATTCTTTACCAAAACATCCAGAATTTATTTTTAATCCTCCGCCAACTGTGCCAGGTATACAAGACAAAAATTCAAAACCACCTATGTTATTATTCATTGCAAATTCTGATAACTTTTTATCTGTCACTGCACTTCCAGCTACTATTATATCATTAGGTAATAATGAGATATTGTTAAAATTTTTTCCAAGTTTAATTACAAAACCATTAAATGTTTTATCTGTAAATAAAATATTAGATCCTGCACCTAAAACAAAAATTTTTTCTTTTGATCCAAACTTTTTTAAAAATAATATTAAATCGTTTAGAGAATCTGGCTTAAAAAAAACTCTAGAAGTTCCTCCAATATTAAACCAATTTGATTTTTTCATATTGTGATTAAATAAAAGTTTGCTTTTTATTTCTTTTGAGAATGTCTCAATTTTATTCGTTTCTATCATATTAAATTTGGGAGATTTCTCATCCAACCAGAAATAGAACCCGCACCCATTCCTACAACTAATTTTTTTCCGTAAATATTGTTTTTAACATACTTTGCTAAATTATTTTCATCTTTAACAATAAAAATTTTTACTTTTGAATTTTGTGATATTTCTTTAGCAAAATCCTCATACTTAAAACCTAAACTAATTTTTTCTCCCGCTGTATAGATTGGACAAAGTACAACCTCATCAGCATTTTTAAATGATTTAGAAAAATCTTTTCTTAAATCTTTAAGTCTAGAAATTCTATGTGGTTGAAATATACATACAATTTTTTCAAATTTATAAACTTTTTTTACACCACTTAAAACTTCCTTTATTTCACTAGGGTGGTGAGCGTAATCATCAAAAAAATCCACATTTTTATATGTAAACAATTTATTAAATCTTCTCTGAACACCTTTGAATTGTGCTAGACCTTCCTTAATTATTTTTATTGATATGCCAATAATTAATGTTACAGCGATTGCAGCTGTAGAATTTTTAATGTTATGAAGACCTAATAACGGTATCTTAAAATTATTAATTAAAAATTTTTTCTTACCAGATAATTTTACTGATAAATCGAATTTTGAGAAGTTTTTTTTATAAATTATATTTTTGATTTGAAAATTTGACTTTGAATTCACTCCAAACGTATAAAAGTTTTTTATCTTTATTTTTTTTATTAACTCCCTATTATTTTTATCATCAATGCAAATTATTGACTTTCCATATGATGGTACTTTATTTATAAATTGATAAAATTGCTCAAATAATTTTTTCATAGATTTATGGAAGTCCATATGTTCTCTATCTATATTCGTAATTATTGAGTAAGTTGGTGATGCTTTAATAAAACTACCATCGGATTCATCCAGCTCTAAAATATTCCACTTACTTTTTCCAAACTTAGCAGAATTATTAAATGAATTTAAAACACCACCATTTATAACTGTTGGGTCTAAATTGGTTTTAGAAAAAATTCCAGCTATCAGAGAAGTGGTTGTTGTCTTGCCATGAGAACCAACGACAGTGATATTTTTACTTAATGAGGTTATATGTCCCAACATATCTCCTCTTTTATAAATTGGTAAATTTTTTTTTTTTGCCTCTTTAATTTCTGGATTGTTATTTTTAATTGCAGAAGAGATAACTATAATTGTTGCTTTATTAATATTATTTTTTTTATGACCTATTTTTATTTTAATTTTATTTTTTTTTAGTCTTTCTATATTTTTATTACTTGAAATGTCTGTTCCTTGAACTTTAAAGCCCATATTTTGCATAATTAATGCTAATCCACTCATGCCGATACCACCAATTCCAATAAAATGTATAATTTCTGACTTTGCTAATTCAATTTTCATTAATAACTCTTATAATTTTTTTATTTATATTATTCCACGAATTTTCGGAACTTAAATTTAACATAGATAGTTTTTTTTTATCGAGATCATCTTTATTTGTAATTATACTTAAGATTAGATTATAAAGTTCAGTAGAGGTATTAGTATCTTGCTTTAGTATCCAGCAGCAATTTAAATTACTATAAAATAAAGCATTATAAAATTGATGATTATCTTTAGCGTATGGGAATGGTATTGCAATAAAAGGAAGATTTAAATGAACAAGTTCAGCTAAACTAGACGCTCCTGATCGTGTTATGCACAAATTCGATTCTAAAATTAATTTATAAAGGTTATTTTTGAAGCTAAATAAATTATATTTAATTTTGTTTTGTTTGTAAAAAGTTTCAAGACTTTTAAAATTTTTTTTATTTGTTTGATGCGTTATTTCTATTTTCACTTTTTTTGATATTTTCAAAATTGCATCATTTAAATTATTTTGTAAAAAATCAGCTCCTTGACTTCCACCAATTATTAAAATTTTTATCTTATCTAAAAATTGATTAGTTTTATTTTTTTTTTCAAAATATATTTCTTTTCTAAGCAAAGGTGAAATAAGCTTAATTTTATTATTAAATTTGTTTGGAAAATTTTTAATTTTTGTGGAGTAACAAAATATATAAGAACATGTTTTCAGCAAAAATAAATTTGCTCTTCCTATTACCATATTTGGTTCAAATAAAATTATTTTACAAGTTAGCATTTTAGCTGCAATACAAACTGGTAAAGACATATAACCACCAGTTGATATTACAATTTTTATTCCATTTTTTTTTATAAAAATTAAAGATTTAATTATTGCAAGAGTAAATAATAAAATATTCCAAGGTAAGAAAAAAACATTTCTAGTTAATGGTAATATATTAATAATTTTAAAGTTATTAAGTTCATTTGTAATAAATTTTGATCCTCTTAAATCACTTGATAAAAATACATTAAAATCTTTTCGCAGGTGCTCATAAAATGTCAAGGCTGGAATAACATGTCCTCCTGATCCCCCTGTTGTTATTAAAACTTTAGTTTTCATTTAATATTATTTTTTTTTGTTAAATTAAGAATTATACCCGAAAGTATAGATGTTCCTATTATTGATGAACCGCCATAGCTTAAAAAAGGAAGTGTCATTCCAGTTGTGGGGAACATTCTTATATTTACACCAACATGAATTAAAAATTGTAAAAAAATTATAAAAGATAGTCCTAGTAAAATAAGTTTTATTTTATTATTTTCAACTAAACTAATTTTCTTAAATATTTTATAAATGAAGAATAAAAAAATTAATATTAGTAATAAGATCATAGTAACTCCAAATTCTTCAGATATTACAGAAACAATATAATCAGTATGAGCTTCAGGAACCTTATTTTTTAAAACACCCTCACCAATTCCTTTGCCAAAAAAACCTCCATTGATTATAGCTTCGGAAGCTCTTTCAGATTGATAATTATTTGCAGAGTTAGAACTTAAAAAAGAAGTAATTCTTATTAGAATGTACTCAAATTTTGGAATAAAAAATACAATATATAAAAATATAAAAGAACTAAAAATAAAAAATATAAAAAATAGAGTTAGATTAACTCCTGAAATAAAAATAAGAGCTAACCAGGTAGAAAAAATCAGAATTGTTTGGCCAAGGTCTGGCTGTGAAATTAAAAGTAATATTATTGGAAATAAAACAAAAAAACTTAACAAATATTTTAAATAAAGATTAGTTTTTTTTTCTAACGTTAAAATTGAAGCCATAACGACAATTATAAAAGGTTTTAAGACCTCAATAGGTTGAAATCTTGGTAAAAATAATAAATCTATCCATCTTTTAGATCCCTTCACTTCAACACCAATAAATGGGACGAGTAATAAGGCAATAAAACAAATTGTAAAAAGGAAATTCGATAGTCTAAATAAATTTTTTAAATTTAAATACGAAAGAACAAAAACCACTGTAATACCCATCAATATATAAATAAAATGTTTAAAAAAAAACTGATAACTATTTGTGTTAAGTCTATCTGAGGCAACCAACGATGTAGAAACCAATGAAAAAAAAAGACCTAATAGATAAAGAAAAATAATTAAAAAAAATAAAGTTTTATCTAGATTTCTCCACCAATTGAAATAAATTTTTTTATAAATGTCAGATTGTATCATAATTTTTTGTTAAAAGTTTTTATAATAGAATTAAAATAAGCACCTCTTTCCTCAAAATTTTTAAATTGATCAAACGATGCTGATGATGGACTAAATAATATTGTTTTTTTTGATAAAATGTTTGTATTACGAATATCTATAAAAATTTTTTTTACTGCAGATTTAATAGATGGAAAAACTTGAAAATTTAATTTTTTACTTATTGCTTTAATAAAAAAATTTTTATTTTTACCAAAAATATATGCCCTAATATTTGTGTTTTTATTTTTTTTTAAATAAAATTTATCGTTTTGTTTTGGTTGTCCTCCCAGTATCCAAAAAATATTATTATAAGAATTAATAAGATTAATACTTGAGGAAAAACTTGTGGATTTAGAGTCATTTATTATTAAAAGATTTTTTGAATTATAAATTATTTGTTGTCTATATTTTAATCCCTTAAATTTATTAATTGTTTGAATTATAATTTTTTTTTTAACTTTTAGTTTTTCACAAATTGTAAAAACAAAAGATAAGTTTTCTTGATTATTCTTATTTGTGAAATACTTATTACTTATACTACTTATATATTTTTTATTAATATTTTGATCTACATTTATGATTCTACATTTTATTTTATTTTTTTTAATTGC
>MDSV01033032.1_pt1 | contig 20671 bp, 17 predicted proteins | sample 810851 | NCBI WGS metagenome assembly MDSV01 (sample SAMN05326640, study PRJNA326480) | marine metagenome | isolation source: seawater | place: Atlantic Ocean: North East | collected 2012 | reverse complement strand
TAATTATACCTCCATCGTGATAGCAGGCAAATTGATAAGAGCATCTTCCTATTTTAACTTTAGAAATATCTCTAGGAAATATTTTTTGTAAAAGTTTTAAAGCATCGGGTCCTGAGATTTCAAAAGGATGTTCTCCAGTATGTCGAAAAATTAATTCTTGTCTTATTTTCCAATACATTTCTTCAGGAGTTGCGTTAGAAAGTTTTTCTGGCGTGAGGCGACCAGCATAAATTGAATATTCTGGATCAAAAGGCAATTCCTGATAAGTTAGTGGATGAACCCCTATGGTTCTTGCTAATTCTAAAGCCTTTTCCCCCTCAGAAGTAGTTGGCTTAACAGTAAATCTTAAGTTTTTTAAATTTTTTCCCATTTATTTAATTTTTTTAAGCAAAATAGTTTAACTATTTAATAGATTCAATAAAAACGTAACAATTTTGACTGTTGATATTACCTCTCAACTTGTTAACTTCCTTTTTTTTTAAAGAGAGGGAAAATATGAAAAACATTATAAAATTGATATCAGTTTTATTGATATCGTTACCAGTATCATTTTCTTCAGCCAATGCATCTAGTGGAGTTTTTAAACTATCACATGATCTTGGATTTGGAAAAGATACTAACTTAGACGCAATTACTAAAGGACGTTTGTTTCAAGTTGTGATTATGACACAAAACCGTTTAGTAAGAAAAAACCTTAAGGGCGTTACTTCAGCTGAATTAGCTACAGATTGGTCTGGAAATGCTGATGCTACTGAGTGGACTTTTAATCTTCGTAAAGGAGTTAAATTTCACGATGGTTCTGATTTTGATGCTGAAGATGTAAAGTATTCATTAATGAGAGTAAAAGATCCTGACATTGGATCACCTGCAAAAAAAAGTATGAGTTCAGTAACAGATATAGAGGTGGTTGATTCTCATACTGTTAAAATGAAATTAAATACTTCTTTTGCAGATTTTCCACTTTTGTTAACTGATTATAGGTTGAGAATGATACCTTCGGGATCAGGAGATACTATTGGTAATACTGGAATCGGTACTGGACCATTTATGGTTGATAAATTTGATCCAGAAGGAACGACTATTCTAAAAGCTAATCCAAATTATTGGGAAGGTGCACCTGGACTTGCTGAAGTTCATGTAATAGCAATACCTGATGGAGAAGCAAGAGTTCAAGCATTACTTACTGGTCAAATTGACATGAATAGATACGTTCCATTTACTCAGAAAAAAATATTTGATGGTAATTCTAAATTTAAAACTACAGTTGTTCCAACTGGTAACTGGAGAGGTATGGTTATGAGAACTGACACGGCTCCTTTTGATAATCCAAAAGTTAGAAAAGCTGTTCGTTTAGCTGTAGACAGACAAGAGCTAGTTGATCTTGTAATGGGAGGAGCGGCAACTGTTGCATGCGATACACCTGTTGCACCATCAGATCAATACCGTTTAAATATGAAATGTCCTCAGAATATAAGTAAAGCAAAAAATCTTTTAAGGGAGGCTGGATATCCTAATGGAATTGAAATGATTATTCATGTTTCTACAAAAGAACCTACGTGGCCAACTATTGCGGAAGTTATGCAACAACAATTAGCTAAAGCAGGTATAAAAGCTGAAGTTAAAATGACTCCTTCAAAAAGTTACTGGAAAGAAACTTGGATGAAAAAAGCAGTTGCTATGACACGTTGGAATGAAAGACCAGCTGATAGCGCATTGTTTGAAATTTATCATAGTGGGGCAAAATGGAATGAATCTTTTTTCAAAAACCCTGATTTTGATAAAAACTTAGCAGATGCTAGGGGTGAGCTTAATTTTAATAAAAGAAAAACAGCTTATCAAAATGCTCAAAAAACTTTATGGGAAGAGTCTGGAACTATGATTCCTTACCATGTATCTAAACTAGTAGTTACTTCTTCAAAAGTTAAAAATCTTGATGAAGTAGAAGTTTTTTCAGTTAGATGGCATAAAGTTAAAGTAGATTAATACAAATTATATTTTACAGGCCTTTAATTAGGCCTGTAAAATTTCTTTCATTTATTAATAATTAATTTTAAAATCAAGATCGAAAATCTTAAATATGTTTTTTTTAATTATTAAAAGAGTTTTGTTAGGTTTAATAACATTATTCATTGTATCTTTAATCACTTTTGTTGGAACAGAAGTTTTGCCTGGTGATGCTTGCACAACTTATCTTGAGAGAGAAGCTTATGGTGCAGCACTAGAAGCTTGTTATAAAAGATTGGGGCTAGATATCCCCGCTTATGAAAGATATCTTTCTTGGGCTTATAACGTTATGCAAGGTAATTTCGGTTATTCTTTGAGTGGACAGATGCCGATAAATGAGGTTTTAGGGCCAAGAATAAAAAATTCAATGGTTTTAGCGTCTGTTGCTATAATTCTTGGAATACCGTTAGCTCTAATACTTGGGATAATTACAGCTCTTTGGAGAGATAAGCTTCCAGATATAATTATTTCAACAATAGCAATATTTTCAATGACTATACCAGAATTTATTAGCGCTACATTATTAATCTTAATAGTGGCTATTTGGCTTGAATGGTTGCCAGGAATAGTAATAGTACCAACAGACGTTACTTTTTTTGAATTACTTCCAAACATAATTTTACCTGTAATTGCAATTGCAATGATAATGACTGCTCATATGGCTCGAATGGTTAGGTCAAGTGTTATTCAAGTCATGGCTAGTGACTATGTACAAATGGCAATTTTAAAAGGAGTGCCATATTGGAGAATGGTTTTCAAACATGTATTACCAAACGCATTATTGCCTGCAATTAATGTTGTAGCCTTAACAATTGCTTGGCTCCTGGGAGGAGTTGTGGTTACTGAAGTTGTTTTTAATTATCCTGGGCTTGGTCGTTTAGTTATAGAGTCTGTCTCTAATAGAGACTTGCCAGTAGTTCAAGCTTTGGCAATTATTCTTGCTTCAATTTATGTTAGCATAAACTTAATTGCAGATTTATTAACACTAATGCTTAACCCAAGGTTAAAAACTTTACAAATTAGAAAGTAGATATGGAAATACAAAAAATTTCTAAAGAAAAACAAAAAAATATTTTTTCTAAAATATTAGATGTTATATCTACCATGGCATCTAAACCTTCTGGATTTATAGGACTGAGTATTTTATTTTTTCATATTTTATTAGCATTTGGCAGTCCATATTTTGCACCTTATGATTATAAAGCAATAGACCCTTCACTTATGCTTCAAGCACCTTCTTCTGAATATTGGTTTGGTACAGACAGCTTAGGTAGAGATGTTTTTACAAGAACAATTTTAGGTGGAAGAATAGCTCTTACTGTAACATTTTTTGGCTCTTTAATTGCATTGCTTTGGGGAGGTCTCTTAGGAATATTTTGTGGATTAGTTGGAGGTAAAATAGATGATGTAGTAATGAGAATAGTAGATGCATTTTTGTCTATTCCATGGATATTAGCAATGTTATTGATAGTATCTTTACTGGGTACTTCAATTGAAGTATTAATTCCAGCTCTTGGTTTTTTTTATGGAAAAGGAATAGTTCGAGTAGCTAGAGCAGCCACTCATGATGTAATAGCAAAAGATTTTATAGTTTCTGCGCGTGCAAGAGGTCATAGTAATATATCAATTATATGGAATGAAATAATACCAAATGTAAGAGATGCGATATTAGTTGAAGGTGCGATGAGATGGTCTTGGATGCTATTAGGTTTTAGTTCATTATCTTTCTTAGGATTTGGAGTTAGTCCTCCTACTCCTGATTGGGGATTAATGATTTCAAATGCAAGAGGTTTAATGTCATTTGCTTATTGGTCTGTTATTGCCCCAGTGGTTGGACTAAGCAGTTTAATTATTGGAATAAATTTAACAGCAGATGCGTTTGCTAAGGCTTTAGGAATCGACAGATCAACAAAGGCACCAGTTTAAATTATGGAAAATATTATTCAATCAGTAAAAAATCTATCAATTGGATTTAGAAGCAAAAAAGGGGAAGAAATATCGATACTTAGAAATATAACAACTAATATAAAAAAAGGTGAAACAGTGGGCATAGTAGGAGAGTCGGGATCAGGAAAAAGTACTCTAGCACTTGCGATGATGGGTTATGTAAAGCAAGGTCTTTATACTATTCATGGGGAATGCTTATTTAAATCTTCAAATCTTCTTAATATGAAAAGTAGAGATTTAGAAAAGATTAGGGGAAGAAAAATAGCAATGATACCACAGAATGCTGGACAATCATTGACACCAAACTTAAAAATAGGCTATCAAATAGATGAAGCTTTAAGTTTGCACACAAATTTAAATACAACTGATAGAAATAAAAAAATTTCAGAATTACTAAATAAAGTTAGACTTCCATCACCAGAAACAATGGCTTTTAGATATCCTCATGAGCTTTCTGGTGGTCAACAACAAAGAGTAGCAGTTGCAATGGCTCTCGCTGGGAGCCCAGATTTATTATTGTTGGATGAGCCAACTACAGGTTTAGATGTAACAACACAGGCTCATGTTTTGGAACTTCTAAGATTAATAGCAAAAGATACAGGAACATCTATGGTCTATGTAAGTCATGATCTTGGGGCTATTGCACAAGTAAGTGATAGGATTATAGTTATGTATGCAGGAGAAATTGTTTTAGAAGGACCCGCAAGAAGCATATTAAAAGACCCTATACATCCCTATACTTACGGTTTATTAAAATCTATTCCCAAACTTTCTTTAGCTGGGCTACCAGATTCTATGCCAGGAAGCCAACCACAACCAGGAAATACTGGATTAGGATGTAGTTTTTATAATAGATGCAATCTTTCTGAAGAAAAATGTAAAAATAATTCTCCAAATCTAGAATTTATTCCAGAATTACAAACTAGCGTAAGATGCTTTAATTATTCAAGAGTAGGAAAACTTAACAATGAAATTAACTCATTGACTAAGAAAAAAAGTGACAATAATAAAGTTAATCAAATATTAAATTTAACTGATATATCTATTAGTTATGCAAAGCAAAAATTATTAGATCAAATTTTTAATAAGATTACAGATACAAATCCAACGGTAAAAGATATTAATATTGAAGTTAATAAAGGAGAAACAATTGCATTAGTTGGTGAGTCAGGAAGTGGGAAGTCAACAATTTTAAAGTCAATAGCTGGTTTATTAAGAACTAAGGATGGTGAAATTAAATTTGAAAATAAAAGAATATTATCTAGTGATTTAAAAAATAGAAATTCAAATGATTTAAGGGCTATTCAGTTAATTTTTCAAAATCCAGATGAATCATTAAATCCTAATCACACAGTTGAACAAATACTTTCACAACCATTAAAATTATATTTTGGTATATCGGGAGATAAATTAAAAGAAAATATAATTGAATTACTTAAAAAAGTCAGACTCGGAGAGTTTTATATGTCTAGATATCCTAGGCAACTTTCGGGAGGTGAAAAGCAGAGAGTTGCTGTGGCTAGAGCTTTTGCAGCAAAACCAGATATAATTTTATGTGATGAAGTAACCTCCGCTTTAGACGTATCTGTACAAGCAGCAGTTCTAAATTTATTACAAAAATTAAAAGAGGACTTTGGGACAACTTATATTTTTGTTTCGCATGACCTTGCTGTTGTTAAAGCAATTAGTGATAGAGTTGCTGTTTTATATCAAGGAAGATTATGCGAAATAGGACCTTCAAAAAATGTATATAAAGCTCCATCACATCCTTACACTGAGGTTTTATTAGGGGCTGTTTTAGAACCTAATCCTGATATTAAACCAAAATTAGTAGCTGAAGATATAGTAGAAGAAAACCCTCCAGAAAAAGGATGTTGCTTCCAAGGCCGTTGCCCAAGAATTTTAGGAGATAAGTGTAAAAACGAAACTCCTCCGTGGCAAATTGGCGATAATGGCAATGCAATAAGATGCCATATAAGTATAGAAGATTTAAAAAAAAACCAAAATTAAAATATGGAAATTAAAAAAGTTGTTGTAATTGGTTCAGGAACAATGGGTTGTGGAATAGCCGCCCAGCTTTGTAATGCTAAAATTCCTGTGACTTTGTTAGATTTAACAACAGAAATAAGTGAAAAAGCTAGAGAAAGAATTTATAAATCAAGGCCACCATTGCTAATAGATAAATCTAAAATTGAAAACATAGGTATAGGAAACATAAATGATGATTTTGGTATTGTTAGCGAAGCAGATTGGATAGTTGAAGCCGTTGTAGAGAGAATTGATATCAAACACAGTATTTACGAAAAAATATTTAAAGAGAGAAAAAGTGGATCAATAGTATCATCTAATACATCATCAATTCCTATAAAAGTGCTTTCAGAAAAATTATCAGAGAATGAAAAAAAAGATTTTTGTATAACTCATTTTTTTAATCCAGTTAGATACATGGATTTATTAGAAATAGTCAAAAGTCCAAATAATAATTTAGAAAAAATAAACTTATTAAAAAAATTTTGTGAAGAGGATTTAGGAAAAGGTACAATTATTTGTAACGATACCCCAGGATTTTTAGGAAATAGAATTGGCGTTTATGCCATGCAAGTTGCAATGACCGAAGCATTTAAAATGAAACTTACAATTGAAGAAGCTGATGCAGTATTCGGGAGACCAATGGGTATACCTAAAACAGGAGTTTTTGGTCTTTATGATTTAATAGGAATAGATCTGATGGCAGATGTTCTAAAAAGTTTTATAAAAGAATTGCCAGAATCTGACAAATTTCAAATAGTCGCAAAAGAAATACCTTTAGTAAAAAAACTCATAGAAACTGGATACACAGGACGTAAAGGAAAAGGTGGTTTCTATAGAATGAATAAGATCAATAATAAAAAAGTTTTAGAAAGTATTAATTTAGAAACAGGAGAATACTCAAGTTCACAAAAATTTAATTTAGGTTCAGAAAAAATGGACATACAAAATATTATAAATAGAGATGATAAATACGGAAAATATGCCTGGTCAGTAATTTCAAAAATAATTAAATATTCATCATCTCTAGTTCCTGGAATTACAGATAAATTTAATGATATTGATGAAGCTATGAGACTTGGGTTTAATTGGACCAAAGGTCCATTTGAGATCCTAAAAGAAATAGGAGTAAAAAATTTTTTTGAAAAAATAGCAACTTTTGAAAATAATGATTTTTTAAAAAATTTGTCTCAAACTAAAAATGAAGATTTTTATGGTGAAAGACAACAATATACTAAATTAGAAACATTGGGAAAAATTAAACCAAAAGCTTTAAAATTAGATAAAAATAAATCAGCAGAAATTTATAGATTTGATGATTTCAATATTGTTGAATTTACCACAAAAGCAAATGCTTTAGATTATGAGTCAATGGATAGTTTAAAAAATGCAACTGATAAACCATTAATAATTATTAATGAAAGTATGCAGTTTTCTGCTGGTGTAAACTTATCTTATGCAATGAACTTTGCTGACAAAGGAGATTTTAAATCAATTGAAAAATTTGTTAAATACTTTCAAGAAACATGTAAACATTTAAAATATTCAAAATACCCAGTAGTTTCAGCTCCTTCTGGATTGGTTTTAGGAGGAGGGTTTGAGGTTCTTTCACAAAGTAATTTTGTTGCCTCTCATACAAATATTGTAATTGGTCTAGTGGAAACTATGGTTGGTTTAATTCCAGCAGGAGGAGGATGTAAAGAAATGTTGTGGAGATGGTCTCAGTCAGAAGAAGCCAAGATAAACCCAGATTATGCTCCATTAAAAGTTTTTGATATTATAGGTTATGCTAAAACAGCTACCTCACCAATAGAAGCGGAACCTTTAAAATATTTAAAACCAGAAGATCAAAAGGTAATGAGTAGAAATAGCTTATTATCTGTATCAAAAAAAATATTAGAAAATAATCAAAGTTTCACACCACCTACAGAATGTACATTTAATTTATCTGGCAATGTTGTTAAGGAAAAAATGATTAAACTTTTAGAGAAACTGTATAATGATAAGATTATTCTTGATCATGGAATACAAGTTGGCACAGAACTAGCAAATGTTTTGAGCGGAGGCAATACATCAATTGATAAAACATTAACTGAAGATGATTTATTTCAGTTAGAACTTGATGCTTTTATGAGATTAATCCAAACTCAAAAGACGCAAGATAGAATTAAACATACTTTGTCAACAGGCAAACCTCTTATTAATTAAAATTTTTATTTAAGCAATTTTAAATAATTAATAAAATCAGGTCTCAAAACATAGACTGATTTATTCGATGATGATTTGATTTTTTTTAAAGCATCTAAACCATAAAGTACTTTACCAATAGGTGTATATTCACCTTCATATATCTCAATTTTTTTTAAAGTTATAAAAAATTCACTATCTTCAGTATCTAGTTCATATCCTCTTGCTAAAGCAACACTTCCTTCATCAAATTTAAAATTATCATTTAATTCTGAATTAATTGTACCAAGACCTGATTGGCCACTACCAATTTTATAATAATTAATATTATCAATATTGCCAAATTCTATATCCCCAGCTTGAACCAAAGTATCTTTGACAACTTTATAGAATGCTGATTTATTATATGATCCATTTTCAATTAAATATTTAAATCTTTTAACTGCATTTGGAGATAAATCTGGATAAAACTCAATAATGACATTTCCACATTCTACATTCATAATTGCAATATTTTTTGGATTCTTATATTGAATTTTTTGTGGATCAATTTTTTCTACAAAAATACATTTATTCTTTGTAATAAAAAAAAAACTTAAAGTTGATATTCCTAAAGTAATTACAAAAATAAATAATGTTTTTTCTAACAATGATGCTTTTATTTTTTTTATCATTAAATTAGAAATTAATAATGCTGTTAATATTAGACTCTATATATAAAATTTTATTAAATAATATTGGGTCTTTTTTTGCTTTCATTTTAATATTAATTTTATCAGTTATTAAAAAGGAGTATATTTCCGCCATATCCTCCGAAGCGATTGATTTTGAATATTCTGTAAGAAAACCTTTTGTCTCATCATAGAGGTCCAATCCTAATCTATCAGAACAAGTTGAGCATTCAGAATATTTAAATGTTTTATCATTTAACTTAGACCAAAATTTTTCATCAAAAATTTCTTTATAGCTATCATGAATCATATGAAAAATTTCATGATGAATTACTCTTTCAAAATATTTTTTATTAAAATTTATATCTAAAATTAATGTTCTATTTTTATAATCAGGTATGCCTGCAGTATTTATTTCGGAAATATATAGATTTTCGCATAAAACTATAAATCTTAAATTTATTTTTTTTAAAAATTCCTTATCATATATTTGTAGATTTTTTGAAATTAAGGAGAATTTACTATTAAGGTTTTTTTTATTTGATTTGTTGCACTTTATATTATTTTCTACACCTATACTGAAATTTTTATTAGCATTTAAATATTTTATTCCATTGTCATTTTTTATATCATACACCTCTAAATTTGGAATTTTTATAAGATTGTAAATTGGATCAGAATAAACAATATTATGTTTGAAAAAAAACAATAATAAGATAATAAAAAGTCTCATTTTTTATATTTAGATGATATTCCAATTAAATTGAATGTGATACAATTAACATATATGAAAAAAAAAAAACGAAATACCGAGTCTGTTCCAAAGATGTTTTCTAAAAAGTATATATATTACTATTATCCATTTTTTTGGATTTTAATAATTATTTATTTGATTTTAAAATGATAAAAAATAAAAATCCAATTCAACCAGTTAGTGGAACTAAAGTTCCAAGATATGCAGGACCTTCTACTTTTGCAAGATTACCTGAATTGAGAGATGTAGAAAGTTGTGATGTTGCGATTGTCGGTGTACCATTTGACTCTGGTACCAGTTATAGGCCAGGTGCTAGATTTGGTCCTCAAAGTATAAGACAGGCCTCAAGACATTTAAGAACAAATTACCACCCCAATTATGATGTAGAACCTTTTAAAGTCCAACAAGTGGCAGATGCAGGGGATATTGCTTGCAACCCATTTAATATTGATGAAGCCATTAAACAAATTGAGGTGGCGGCAACTGATCTTTTAAATAAAGTAGGTGGTATTATTAGTTTAGGAGGAGATCATACAATTGCTGTTCCTTTATTAAGGGCAATTAATAAAAAAAATAATGGTCCAGTTTCTCTAGTCCATTTCGATGCACATCTTGATACGTGGGATACTTATTTTGGTGCCCCATATACTCATGGAACTCCATTTAGAAGGGCGCGTGAAGAAAATTTATTTTTAGATGATTCTTCCATGCATGTTGGAATAAGAGGTCCACTTTATAGTAGAGAAGATATTAAAAATGATGAAAGTTTTGGATTTAAAATTATTCATTGTGATGAATTTCAGACACAAGGTATTGATAAAATTGTTGAGAGAATAAAAAGTAGAGTAGGAGATAATGCTCTTTATCTTTCAATAGACATCGACGTTTTAGACCCAGCCTTTGCTCCTGGAACAGGTACACCAGAAATAGCGGGCATGACAACAAGAGAGATGGTAAATGTTATAAGAGGATTATCAGGCTTAAATTTAGTTTCAGCAGATGTTGTTGAGGTAGCACCAGCTTACGATCATGCTGAAGTTACCTCTTTAGCAGCGGCAACAATAGTCTATGAATTAACAAATTTATTTGCAAAAATTTAAAGAAAGGATAGCTTAAGATATGTTAGAAAAAAAAAATTTTTATATTAATGGTAAATGGGTTGAGCCAAAAAATCAAAATGACATACAAGTTATTAACCCTGCAAATGGTAAAAGTTGTGCTATTATATCCTTAGGAAGCAAAGAAGATATTAATGATGCCGTTATTGCAGCTAAAAATGCTTTTATAACTTGGGGATTTTCAACAAAGGAAGAAAGATTAGCTCTATTAGAAAAATTATATGAATTATATAAAAAAAGATGGAATGACATAACAGACGCAATAATGTTAGAGATGGGAGCTCCAAAAGATTTTGCATCAAAATTACAAACTGGTACGGGAGCAAGTCATACCAAATCATTCATCAGATACCTTAAAGAATTTAAATTTGAGAAACCACTTGGTGAACATGCACAAGATCAAAGAGTTATATATGAGCCAAAGGGAGTTTGTGCACTAATTACGCCTTGGAATTGGCCAATGAATCAAGTTTGTTTAAAAGTGATGCCCGCTTTAGCAGCAGGTTGCACTATGGTTCTTAAACCATCGGAATTAGCTCCCCTTTCATCCATGATACTTGCAGAAATAATAGATGAAGCAAATTTTCCAAAAGGTGTATTTAATTTAGTCAATGGTGATGGAGCTACAACTGGCGATGCTTTAACAAGCCATCAAGATATAAATATGATATCTTTTACTGGCTCAACTAGAGCAGGTGCATTAATTTCACAAAATGCAGCTAGAGATTTTAAAAGAGTTAGCCTTGAACTTGGAGGCAAAGGTGCAAATATTATTTTTAAAGATGCAGACTCAGAAGCAATAGAGAGAGGTGCACTAAGATGCTTTAGAAATTCAGGTCAATCATGTAATGCACCAACGAGAATGTTAGTTGAAAAATCTATGTATGATGAAGCAGTTGAAAAACTTAGAAAGTTTGCCAATGAATTTAAAGTAGACGATCCAAATAAAGAAGGAGATCATATTGGTCCAGTAATTTCAGAAACACAATTTAATAAAATTCAAACTTTAATCCAAAAAGGAATTGACGAAGGTGCAAAATTAGTTGCGGGCGGACCAGGCAAACCAGATGGGTTAAGTGAAGGTTATTATGTAAAACCAACAGTATTTGCTGATGTAAATAACAATATGGAAATTGCAAGAACTGAAATTTTTGGCCCTGTTTTATCCGTGATACCTTTTGAAACAGAAGAAGAGGCAATTAAAATTGCAAACGATACCCCTTATGGTTTAACAAATTATATCCAAACTCAAGATACAGAAAAAGTTCAAAGAGTTGCAAGAAAATTAAGATCAGGAATGGTTGATGTTAATGGTGCTGGAATTGCAGTTGATGCACCCTTCGGAGGTTTCAAGCATTCTGGTATTGGAAGAGAAGCTGGTAAAGAGGGTTTGCTTGAATTTTTAGAAGTTAAATCTGTAGGAGGATGGAATTAATTTATTGATTTATTTTTTACACCCTCTAAAAATTTTAAGCATCTTTTTAATTCATTTAATTCAATAAATTCGTCAATTTTATGAGCTTGTTGAATAGAACCTGGACCACAAACAACAGTACTTATCCCAACTTCTTGAAACAATCCAGCCTCTGTTCCGAAAGAAACAACTTCTCTTGAATTATCTCCTGTAATATTTGAAACAAACTCGCAAGCCTCAGACTTATCTAAACGATCAAATCCTATAACTTCTCCAATAATTTCTTTTCTTATATTTGAATTTGGAAAAACTTTTTTCATTTCTGGTAACAAAACTTCATTAGCGTAGTTGTCTAATTCTTTATTTAAAAAAATTCCATCCTCCTTAATAACAGGCCTTGTTTCCCAGTTCACATAACATTTATCAGCTATAACATTATGAGCGATACCACCAAATATTCCTCCTATTTGTAAAGTTGAATAAGGTGGATCAAATATAGAATCTATTGGTTCCCTTTTTTTTAATTTTGTTCTTAGTTCAATTAATTTGTTTACATATCTTGCTGCATATTCAACCGCACTTACACCTTTATGAGGTTGAGAACTGTGACCTGCTAGACCTTCAAAGTAAGTTGTGTATTCGTAACAACCTTTATGAGCATCAATTATTTTCATATTTGTTGGCTCTCCAATAATACAAATACCATCTTTGATTTCTCTCTTTTTCAATTCTTCAATTAAGATTGGAGCTCCAAGACAAGCTGTTTCCTCATCAAAAGTAAAACAAAAATGAATATCACGATTTAAATTAGAATTAGAAAATATTGGGGCATAAGCAAGCACACAAGCAATAAACCCTTTCATATCACAAGATCCTCTGCCATAAAGTTTATCTTCTCTAATAGTTGCAACAAACGGGTCATTAGTCCATCCTTTAGAAACAGGAACCACGTCAGTATGACCAGATAGAATAATTGGTTTTTTATCGTTTGATTTCTTTGCTTTAAAAGTTGAGAAAAGATTTACTCTTTTTTTATCAGTATCAAAAGTTCTAAATGACTCCGCTCCAAGAGCATTTAAAATTTCATCACAATAATCTATCAATGAAGAATTATTTTCTCCTGAAATAGTTTTAAATGCTATCAAATCTGTAAGAATTTTTAATGTATTGGCATATAAAGAATTTAAATTATTTTCTGTACTCATATTGTTTTAATTATATATTAATTCAATGAAAGAACAAATAACCTACGACATTTTTGATAAAGTAGATATTAGAATTGGCACTGTAGTCTCATTAAAGAAAAACGAAAAAGCTCGTAAACCTTCACTAGTAGTAGAAGTAGATTTTGGTAAAGAAATAGGCATTAAACAATCTTCTGCACAAATCACTCATTATTACAATGAGGATAATTTAATAGGAAGGCAAGTTGTTGCTGTTTGTAATTTTCCAGATAAAAATATTGCGGGGATTGTTTCACAATTTTTAGTATTAGGTGCAATTGACGCAGAAGGTAAAGTTACACTAGTTCATCCATCGCAAAAAACTGAAAATGGTTTACCTATTGCATAAAAATGCATCCTGAAATCATATCACTTTGTTTATTTATGTTTGTAACCAGTTGTTCTCCTGGTCCAAATAATATTTTAGCTTCTCACTCAGGATTTAATCATGGAATAAAAAAAACAATTCCATTAATGCTTGGAGTCATCTTTGGTTTTACAACTATGCTTGCAGTTATAAATTTTGGACTAATTAATATTTTTAAACTTTATCCAATTATTCAAAAAATTTTAATTTTTACTGGAACTATTTTTTTGATTTATTTATCCTATAAAATTTCATTTTCTCAATCATCTCAAAAAAAAGAGAATTTAAAACCAATAAATTTTACTGAAACTTTTTTTTATCAATTTTTAAATCCGAAAGCTGTCATTGTAGCAATTATTGCAGTTTCAACATATGTAAAAGCAGGTGACAATTTTTACAATTATTCAATCTGGGTACTTGTAATTGCTTTTTTATTTTCAATCATAAGTATTCTATTTTGGTCTTTCCTAGGTAAATTTTTAAGGAAATTTGCGACAAATGAGAAATTTATTAAATTATTTAATTATGTTATGTCAGCACTTCTATTAAGTTGTATTGCAACTTTTTATTACTAAAATTATGAAACTAGGAAATAAAAATTCTTATAATTCACTAAAAAATATTTCAGTAAATGGCAAAGAATATAAATATTATTCTTTAAAAGAAGCTGAAAAGAATGGATTAAATGGAATTAATAAACTTCCAAAATCATTAAAAGTATTACTTGAAAATTTACTTAGATATGAAGATGACTTAACCACTACAAAAGAACAAATAGAGGCGATTAAAAATTGGTTAGAAACAAAAAAATCCAAAACAGAAATAGCTTATAGACCTGCAAGAGTATTGCTTCAAGATTATACTGGGATCCCCGCTGTAGCAGATCTAGCAGCTATGAGAGAGGCTGTTAAGGAAAAAAATAAAGATCCTAGCACTATTAATCCACTTTCTTCTGTTGATCTTGTAATTGATCACTCGGTACAGGTTGACAAGTTTGCAAGTAAAAACTCACTAAAGGAAAATGTTGATATTGAGTTTAATAGAAATGCGGAAAGATATTCTTTTCTCAAGTGGGGCCAGCAAGCATTTAACAATTTTAGAATTGTTCCTCCAGGAACAGGAATATGTCACCAAGTAAATTTAGAGTATTTATCAAAAGTAGTTTGGTCTGAAAAGTTTAAAGATGAAGATTATATATTTCCAGATACGTTGGTTGGAACTGATAGTCATACAACAATGGTTAATGGATTATCTGTTTTAGGCTGGGGAGTAGGCGGGATTGAAGCGGAAGCTGGAATGTTAGGTCAGCCTATTTCAATGTTAATACCCGAAGTAATTGGATTTGAGTTAAAAAATAAACTCAAGGAAGGAACTACTGCAACAGATTTAGTTTTAACTGTCGTTAAAATATTACGAGATGAAGGAGTTGTTGGAAAATTTGTAGAATTTTATGGATCAGGATTAAAAAATTTAACTTTAGCTGATAGAGCAACTATCGCAAATATGGCACCTGAATATGGAGCAACATGTGGGTTTTTTCCAATTGATGACGAAACATTAAAATACTTAAATTTCTCTGGAAGAGACAAACAAACTGTAGATTTAGTAGAAGCTTATGCTAAAGAACAAGGTTTGTGGGCAAGTGAAAGCATTGAATTTACTAATACTGTTTCATTAGATATGTCTAAAGTAGTTCCAACTATTTCTGGACCAAAGAGACCACAGGATAAAGTTCTTTTAAGTGAAGCTTCAACTAATTTTAAAAAAGTTTGCAAAGAAGCTACAAACAAAGATAAACAATCATTTACAAAAGTTGAAAATGAAAAATTTGAAATTAAAGATGGAAATATTGTAATTGCTGCAATTACATCTTGTACAAATACTTCTAATCCAAATGTATTGATTGGAGCAGGATTACTTGCCAAAAAAGCAGTCGAAAAAGGATTAAATACAAAACCATGGGTTAAAACTTCACTAGCACCTGGGTCTCAAGTAGTAACAGATTATTTAGCAAAAGCAGGTTTGAATACTTATTTGGATCAACTAGGGTTTAATTTAGTTGGTTATGGCTGTACAACATGTATTGGAAACTCCGGCCCTTTGCCTGAAAATATTTCAGAAGCAATAAAAGAAAAAAATATTTACGTAGTATCAATTTTATCTGGAAATAGAAATTTTGAAGGAAGAATCTCACCATTAGTTAAAGCAAACTACTTGGCTTCACCTCCATTAGTAGTTGCTTATGCAATTGCAGGTACAATGTATAAAGATTTATATAAAGAACCACTTGGAAAAGACAAAGAAGGTAAAGATGTATTTTTAAAAGATATTTGGCCAAGCAATAAAGAGATAGAAGACACTTTAAGACAATCTTTAAATGCTGAAATGTTTATTAAAAGATATTCAAATGTGTTAGAGGGGCCCGAGCAATGGCAAAAAATTAAAACAGAACAGACCAGTATTTATAATTGGGAAGATACATCTACCTATGTCAAAAAACCTCCATTTTTTGATAATCTTACAGATGAACCTGAAGGATTTAAAAAAATTAAAGACGCAAGACCTCTTTTAATACTGGGAGATAGTGTAACCACAGATCATATTTCTCCAGCAGGTTCAATTCAAAAAGAAAGTCCAGCAGGTGATTATTTCATGGAACATCAAATCTTACCAAAAGACTATAACTCTTATGGATCGAGAAGAGGAAATCATGAGGTTATGATTAGAGGAACTTTTGCAAATATAAGAATTAGAAATGAAATGGCACCAGGGACAGAGGGAGGTTTTACTATGCTATACCCAGAAAAAAAAATAATGCCTGTTTATGATGCTGTAGTTGAATATAAAAAAAGAGGAACAGATTTAGTTGTAATAGGTGGTAAAGAATACGGCACTGGATCTTCTAGAGATTGGGCGGCCAAAGGCACCAAACTTTTAGGTGTAAAAGCTGTTTTGGCAGAGAGTTTTGAAAGAATACATAGATCTAATTTAATAGGTATGGGTATATTGCCATTACAATTCATAAATGAAATGAATAGAAGTAATTTAATTCTTAAAGGATCAGAATTAATTACAATTTTAGATATTGAAAAAGGAATAAATCCTAGCGACAATGTTCATGTTGAAATTAAATATCAATCAGGTGAAGTAAAAAAAATAAAGATGCTAAGCAGAATAGACACTAAGAATGAATTGGAATATTATAAAAATGGCGGCATTCTTCAATATGTGTTAAGAAACATGATATAATGGAACAAGATATAGAAATTATTAATACAAATACACGTAACGAAAAAATAAAAAATTTTTTTATAAAAAATAAAAAAATTTTAATTTCGATAATTATAATTTTAATTCTATCTTTATTTAGTTTTTTATTTTATCAAGAATATAAGTCTGGACAAAAAGAGAAATTAGCAAATAAATATAATTTAGTATTAATAAAATTTAAATCTAATGAAAAAAATAATATCATACCTCAGTTAAAAGAAATAATTAAAGCTAAAGACAAAACATACTCGCCACTAGCTTTTTATTTTTTATTAGATAATAATTTAATAAACTCAAGAGATGAGATTAACAGTTACTTTGATATTATAATAAATGATGTGAATCTAAATAAAGATATTAAAGAATTAACAATTTTTAAAAAGGGTCTTTATAATTCTGATTTTGCAAGTGAAAATGATCTATTAAATATCTTAAATCCTGTAATTAAATCAGAAAGTATTTGGAAATCTCATGCATTATATTTAATGGCAGAATTTTATTTTTCTAAAAATAAAAAACAAAGATCAAAAGAATTTTTTGAACAAATAATCGCCCTTGAGAACATAAATTCAAAAATTAAACTTGAAGCACAAAATAGATTAAGTGCAAATTTCAGTGAATAGATTTATTTTATATTTTTTTATAATTTTATTTATCTCAAGCTGTAGTTCATTAGAAAAAGAAGTAAGTGAAAAAAAAGATTCTAAAGACATATTTGAAAAAATAAAACCTATCAAAAAAGAATTAAATCCTACTCTCCCAATCAAGTTAAAAAAAATAATAAAGTCCAAGCCATTAATAAACAATAATAGTAACAATAGTGGAAATATAAATTTTGATACAAGTTTTGAAAATATGTATTCATACAAATTTTCAAAAATAGAAGAATTTGAATTTAATCAACCTGAACTTATCTTTACAAATGATAACCATATTATTTTTTTTGATGGAAAAGGATCTTTGTTTAAAATTAATGAGGAATTAAATGAAATTTGGAGAGTAAATTACTATTCAAAAAAAGAAAAAAAATTAAATCCAATTTTATATTTTGAAGAAAGTGAGAATAAATTATTAGTAGTTGATACTCTTTCTAAAATTTATTCAATAGACTTGAAAAATGGTGATCTTATATGGTCAAAAAATAGCTTATCACCATTTAATTCAAATTTAAAAATATATAAAGATAAATTTGTAGCAGTTGATTTTGATAATGTTATTAGATGTTTTTCAAATAAAGATGGTCAAGAATTATGGAATTTTAAAACTGAAAACTCATTTATTAAATCTCAAAAAAAGTTATCAATTTTATTAAAAGGAGAAGTGGTATATTTTGTTAATAATTTAGGTGATGTAACCGCATTAAACATAAATGATGGAAGTTTAGTATGGCAAACACCAACTCAAAGTAATGTAATTTATCAAAACGCTTTTAGTTTAGAAAATTCAGATTTAGTTTTCGCAAATAATTCAATTTATTTTTCAAGTAATAAAAATGAAATTTTTTCTATCGATTCACGTTCTGGTGTAGTTAAGTGGCAACAAACAATTAGTTCAAGTTTAAGGCCAATAATTGTTGAAAATTTAATTTTTTCAATTTCAAAGCATGGCTTTTTATTTGTTATAGATGATAGGACTGGAAACATTCTAAGAGTAACTAATATTCTTAAAAATATTAAATATAAAAAAAATATAGTTAAACCTTCTGGATTTATTATTGCTAGAAATAAAGTATATTTATCTTTAAGTGATGGAACTTTAATAAAAACAGATATTTCATCAAACCAACAAGAAGATATTTTTAAAATTGGAAACACTAAAATCTCTAGACCATATGTGTTTAATAACAATATGTATTTTATTAAAAATAATGGAATAATTAAATCAAACTAATGTTTCTTAAATTGTTGGAAAAATTAGGAAAAAAAAAAACTGTACTTGACAGAGGACCATCACATCCTGAATTTAACGAAGCAAAACCCTGGTTGAATAGATATTATTTATTATTTAGACACAGACCCAAATGGTTTCCATTTAATATCATAATTCATGAAATGTTAGATGATGATCATGGTGATGGAGTCCATAACCATTTATGTCCATATATCACAATTATAATAAGAGGTGGATATTGGGAGACAACAAAGAATGGTAAATTTTGGAGAAAACCAGGCTATATAGGTTTTAGGTCTGCAAATCATTTTCATAGAGTTGATTTAAAACCAGAAACTAAACCAATGACAATTTTTATACCAGGGCCTTTTGGTTTTAGAAAAGGACCAAGATCAGAATATGGGATTGATTTTAAAACTAAAAAAAATTAATGGCAAATAATTTAGAAAAAAAATTTAAAGAATATTGCCTTAATAATAATTTAGAAATCAATAATAATCAAATTAGAGTAATAAAAAAATTAGAAAATTATAGCAAAAATAATTTTAAATCCATTTTTAATAAATTTTTTTCTAAAAATCTTAAACAAAAAGGTTTTTACCTTTTTGGTGATGTAGGAGTTGGAAAAACTATGATTTTAAATTTTTTTTTTGATCAATTAAAAGTAAAAAAATTAAGAAAACATTTTAATGAATTCATGCTTAACTTTCATGATTTTGCTCATACCCAAAGAGACAAACAAGAGGATAATATTATAAATTTATTTGTTAAAGATCTAAAAAGTAAAGCAATTTTACTTTATTTTGATGAATTTCAGATAACTAATATCGTAGATGCAATGATTTTAGGAAAGCTATGTGATCAAATTTTTAAAGAAGATATTAAAATAATAGTTACTTCAAATACTAAGATCTCAGAATTGTATAAGGATGGTCTTCAAAGAGATCAATTTAAGAGTTTTATAAAAATTATGAATGAAAAATCAATTGAACATGAATTGGTAATTAATGAAGATTATAGAAAATCTAAAAGAAATTTGACTGAAAGATTTTTTTACCCACTTAATCAAGAAACTAATTTTAAAATTAATAAATGCTTTAGAATTATTAGCAAAGATAAAAAATTAAAAAAAAAAATCTTAAGTATTAAAGGAAGAAATTTTACCATAAATAATTTTTATGAAGGTATTGTAAGATTTGATTTTTCAGAACTTTGTGTCAAAAACCTAGGTTCTGAAGATTACATTGAAATTATTAAAAATTGTAGATTTATAGCCTTAGATAATATCAAACAATTTAATGATATTAATTCAGACCAACAACATAGATTCATCGCATTAATTGATATTGTTTATGAAAAAAAAATACCAATGGCTGTAACTTCAAGTTTTAATCTTAATAACTTTTCATCATCAAGATTATTAGAGAAACCATTCAAACGTACGGTAAGTAGATTGTATGAATTAACTTCAATGAAATATAATTTAAATGAAACAAAAATTTTATAATCTTCAGATTAACACTAGTGGTCAAAAATTATACGATTTTACTAATCAAACAATTCAATGGATAAAGCAAAATGATTTTAAAAATGGAATACTTAATTTGAGCATCTTACACACTAGTGCTTCATTAATAATCCAAGAAAATGCTGACCCAGATGTCCAAGCAGATTTAATTAATTACTTTGATCAATTAGTTCCAATGGATAATAAACTATATCATCATACAGCAGAAGGAAAAGATGATATGCCTGCTCACATCAAATCAGCATTAACTAACAATCAAATATCTTTAAG
>MDSV01153505.1_pt1 | contig 20678 bp, 22 predicted proteins | sample 810851 | NCBI WGS metagenome assembly MDSV01 (sample SAMN05326640, study PRJNA326480) | marine metagenome | isolation source: seawater | place: Atlantic Ocean: North East | collected 2012 | reverse complement strand
TGCCACATGGTGCTTACTTGTAGTTCCAGCCGTGCCAGAACTTTCAAATATAAATGCATCTTCTTTTTTGCAACTTACACGGTGTGTTTTAAAAAAAGTGACGGGTAAGAAGGGAATCTGAATTATGCTATCTACATCTAATGGACTGACATTGGTAAGATCACAAAAAGAACGATAAACTGGGTTTCGCTCATACTGATAAGAAAACAAATCCAAGGACTCTTTTTCAAACTCATTCATAATGGTCAAATGTATAGATGATTTTTAAATATAAATCCATGAGTAACATCATAATTTTTTTATATTTGATAAGTATGTAGGATATGAAAAAAAAAGATACGCGAATTTTGGTGGTTGATGACGAACCCGATATTCTTGAAATTTTGGACTATAATATATCGGCGGAAGGCTATCAGGTCAAAAGGGCAAAGAACGGCTATGAGGCCTTGGCTAAAGCCAAAGACTGGAATCCACATTTGGTATTGCTTGACGTGATGATGCCCAAAATGGATGGTATTGAAACCTGCGAAAAATTGCGTAAAAACCCCAACCTGTCTGAATCAGTTATTGTTTTTTTAACAGCTAGAAGCGAAGATTATTCCCAAGTTGCAGGACTTGAGGCAGGTGCAGATGATTACATAACAAAACCGATTAAGCCAAAAGTACTTTTGAGTAAAATTAAAGCAATTCTACGACGATTCAAGGTTGAAAGCTCTAAAAATTATTTTGAAATTGGTGATTTGACTGTAAATAGAGAAGAATATAAGGTGATTTATAAAGGCCGAGAACTCAATTTACCTCGTAAGGAGTTTGAATTATTGTCTTTACTCGCATCTAAACCACAGAAAGTATTTGAACGTGAACAAATCCTGGACAAGGTATGGGGTAGAGAAGTTGTTGTTGGTGGAAGAACTATTGATGTCCACATTCGCAAATTGCGTGAGAAAATTGGCGACAAACACTTCAAAACTATTAAGGGAGTAGGTTACAAATACGTGGTTTAATATGGCCAAAAGACCGTTAAAATCCTATAAATTTTCACTGATTTCGTCATTGCTAATAACGGTTCTTATATTACTGCTGGTGGTAGGTTTCACAACTGCTTTAATGCAAATTCCCATTTTCAGCACAGTCAAAATTTTCGTATTAATCATCTTTGCGCTAGTCATTTTTATGTCTGTATTTTTATTACTCAATTATAGGATTGAAAAATTTATGTACAATGAAATAAAACAGCTTTATGAGGAATTAGAGCCTGAGTATAGAGGCGAATTGAACGAAATTCTTATCACTGATAATATCGACTCGCTGCTTGATAATGTTAAAGAATTGTCTCTTAGAAGAAGTGTTGAATTGGACAGTCTAAAAGATCAAGCAACTTTTCGTCGAGAGTTCTTAGGAAATATTGCACACGAACTTAAAACACCATTATTTACAGTTCAAGGTTATATACTCACCCTTTTAGATGGTGCACTTAAAGATTCCTCAGTCAATAAAAAGTACTTGGAACGCGCCAATAAGGGTGTTGAGCGGCTAACATATATTATTAATGATTTGGATTTACTCACCAAGTTGGAAAAACAAGACATTAAGCTTGAAATAGAAGAATTTGACATACTCGAATTAATTAAAAGTGTTTTTGAATTACTTGAAATGCAAGCATCAAAATCCGACATTCGGCTTGAGCTTGATCAGCTTTACAATTCATCAATATTAGTGAATGCGGATAGAGAGCGAGTGCAACAAGTTTTGACAAATCTTATCATGAATTCCATTAAATATGGCAAAAAGAAAGGTACTACCGAAATAAGCGTTCAGCCTATTTATGAGAATAAAATCATTGTTCGAGTACGTGACAACGGACTGGGAATTGGAGAAGAGCACTTGCCAAGATTGTTCGAGCGCTTTTACCGTGTTGATAAAAGTGGTAATCGCCGTAAGGGTGGGACTGGTTTGGGCCTAGCGATTGTTAAGCATATTATTGAAGCACACAATGAACAGATTTTTATTGAAAGCAAACCAGCAATTGGATCTGAGTTTTCATTTACTTTGGATAAGGCAATCTTGGTTGAAGCCTCATAAAAATATATTGTGGGAAGTAAGAATAAGTTAAAACGATTTAAAGAAAACGAGTCATTTGAAAATGTGATTCAGCCAAGTAGGGCGGATTTGCTTTCCCAATCTTTTGAGCACAGGGGTGCTTGGTCGACTTTTTTTAAAAATAAAAATCCCATTGTCGTGGAGTTGGGCTGCGGAAAAGGAGAATATTCTGTTGGCTTAGCCAGAAAAAACCCCAACATTAACTACATAGGTGTTGATATCAAAGGTGCGCGCTTTTGGAGAGGTGCCAAAACAGCTCTTCATGAAGGCCTTAAAAATGTTGCATTTGTTCGCACACAAATCGAACTAATTGAACGAGTTTTTGCTTCAGGAGAAGTCTCAGAGATATGGATTACATTTCCAGACCCACAGTATAAATTTAAGCGTAAACACCACCGCCTGACCAATCCAGTATTTTTACGCAGTTATCAACAAATGCTTAAGCCCCAAGGAGTTGTACATCTCAAAACTGATGCAGCTTTTTTACACGGCTATACACTAGGTGTTTTAGACGGATGGGATATAAAACCAGAAATGGCACATCATGACATATATCAATACGTGCATGCACCAGCGGATGTCATTGGCATTCAAACTTTTTACGAACAACAATACCGTGAGCAAGATATTCCCATTACGTATCTAAAATTCTCATTTCCAACTGATGCAACAACAAAATGAATTTTTTAAACGCGTATACAAAGTAGTGCGGAAAATACCCTATGGTAAAGTAACTACTTATGGTAGCATTGCAAAATACTTAGGGGCCGCCAAAAGCGCACGAATGGTTGGATATGCAATGAATTCTGCGCACGCGAGACCTGATATTCCAGCGCATCGTGTGGTGAATCGTATTGGACTACTCACTGGGAAACATCATTTTGGCGGAATTAAGACAATGCAGCAATTGTTAGAAGTGGAGGGGCATGTGATCATTGATGATCAGATTCAGCATTTCGATGCTGTTTTTTGGAATCCAAATGCATAGCTCCTAGTCTTAACGCTATATGCTATATTTGTAAAGTTATTTAAACTTAATGAAAATCACACGCACTGCAATTGAAAATGCATTATCAAGTATAAGTTTACCTGGTTCAGGTAAAAATCTTATGGCGGATAATGTAGTTAAAAACATTAATATTTTTCGTGATGAGGTAGTGGTTGATGTAGAAACTGATAACCCAACATTACAGGCTAAAAAGAAAACCGAGGCATCTATTTTAAAAGCTATTCATGAGCAGGTCAGTGAAAAGGTCAAAATAAAGGTAAATATTTTTGTCAAAGTAGTCGAAAAAAAGGATATCAATTTAATTAAAGGCAAGCCTATTGAGGGTATTCAGAACATTATTGCCATTGCTTCTGGAAAAGGCGGTGTAGGTAAATCTACTGTTACGGCTAACATGGCAGTATCCCTTTCTAATATGGGCTTTATGGTTGGTGTTTTAGACGCAGATATTTATGGGCCTTCTATGCCAATAATGTTTGATATGTCTGGTGAACGCCCAAAAGCAAAAAATATTGACGGAATTTCTAAAATGATTCCAGTTGAGAACTTTGGTGTTAAGCTATTGTCTATTGGTTTTTTCACTAAACCAGACCAAGCGGTTATTTGGCGAGGTCCTATGGCTGCAAAAGCACTTAACCAAATGATTTTTGATGCTGAATGGGGAGAGTTAGACTTTTTATTAATTGATTTACCTCCTGGCACAGGCGATATTCATTTGAGTATTATGCAATCGTTACCTATTACAGGGGCAGTGGTTGTCAGCACCCCACAGGCTGTGGCACTTGCCGATGCAAAAAAAGGCGTTGCTATGTTCCAACAAAAAAATATTCAAGTGCCTGTATTGGGTATCATTGAGAACATGGCGTATTTCACACCCGAAGAGTTAGCTGAAAATAAATATTATATCTTTGGCAAGTCCGGGGCAAAGTATTTGGCAGAAGATTTGGAAATTCCTTTTTTGGGAGAACTACCGCTTATACAAAGTATTCGTGAAGCAGGAGATATGGGTCGTCCTGCGGCCATGCAAGAACAAACAGTTGTTGCAACTGCTTTTACGGAAGTTACCCGTGCTGTTGTGTCACAAGTGGTACAACGAAACGAACAAATACCGCCCACCGAGGCGATTAAAATAACCACTATGGCAGGTTGTGCTGCTGTAACAAACCAATAGGCTATGTCTGATTTAAACCAACGTATAGAACAAGCACTTGATGAAATTCGACCATTTTTAAAATCCGATGGAGGAGATATTGAACTTGTAGGTATTGAAAATAATACGGTTAAAGTCCAACTTTTGGGTGCCTGCGTGGATTGTTCTGTAAATCAGATGACACTTAAACAAGGCGTTGAATTGACCGTAAAAAAACATGCGCCCGAGATTGATCAAGTGGTTAATGTAGAATAAGCATCCTGCCCTAAAAATAAATGTAGTAGTATTATTTTACGATATGCTTTTGTCATCTTGGTTTTGTAGAAACTAAACTTTCAAAACCATCAAAGTTGGTGATCATAGTCAAACAACAAACACTGTCAAGGCCATAATGTTTTGCTTAACAAAATAAGCTGCATGATATATAATAAAACTCGCAGAAAAAATTTATATAGAAAACATAATCTTTTGTTTAGGTTAAGTATTTAATGAGTATAAAATTTAAATATGTATAACTCTTACATCATTAATTAAGCACGTATATTTGTCTAGCATGGAACAGCGCTTTGTCTCTACTAACGCCCAACCCCAAAAAGATGCTTTTCATTCCAAATGGCAAGCTCCAAGCAACATAGCCCTTGTAAAATATTGGGGGAAAACCCCTCCGCAATTACCCAAAAATGCATCTTTAAGTCTTACACTATCCGGTGCGCATACCCAAATGGAAGTTAACTTTATTCCAATGGGCTCCCCAACCAAGAAAGTTTCTTTTAGTATTCTTTTTCAAGGAAAAGAAAAGCCGAGCTTTCGACCAAAACTTGAAGCTTTTTTTGATCGAATTATAGCCTATCAGTCTTTTTTGTTACACTACAACATAGTCATAAGGTCTCATAATACTTTTCCACACAGTAGCGGTATCGCCTCTTCAGCATCGTCTATGGCTGCACTTGCAGCTTGTTTGGTAGATTTGGAATCTCAGTTGTCGCCCATGGCTGAAAAACTAAGACTCGAAAAAATATCTTTTTTAGCACGACTTGGATCTGGAAGTGCTTGCCGCAGTTTGCAAGGTCCAGCGATGGTGTGGGGTATACACCCTTCAGTTGTGGATTCCTCAGATTTGATTGCAGTTAAATTAGAAAATATCCACCCTATTTTTACTACATACCACGACACCATTTTATTGGTAGACAAAGTGCAAAAGCAAGTCAGCAGTACAACTGGACACAAACTAATGCATAACCACCCTTATGCCGCACAACGATTTTCACATGCCAATTCACAACTGGCATCTTTACTGCCAGTACTTAAAAATGGAAACCTAGATGCTTTCGTTCCAATTGTCGAAAAAGAAGCTTTGGATTTACATGCAATGATGATGACTTCTGATCCCTATTTTATTTTGATGCAACCCAATACATTGTATATAATAAATGCAGTCTGGCAATTCAGGGCTGAAACAAAAATTCCGCTATGCTTTACGCTAGATGCAGGTGCCAATGTTCATTTACTTTATCCAAGTGATGTGGCAGACAGCGTAAAGTTATTTATAGCATCAGATTTACTTCAATTTTGCCAAGATCGCCAATGTGTGCACGATGTGGTTGGTGCAGGAATAAAAAAGTACTAGATTTGTTATTGTGAAGGGTCCATTATTTTACGCAAAAATATTACTGTTTGGAGAATATGGCATAATTAATAATGCCAAGGCTCTTTCCATTCCTTACAACTATTACAAGGGTGCTTTACTGATGGACAACAAAACTTCAGAAGCAGCAGTTTCTTCTAACTCCAAACTCAAAGCATTTGCCCAACATCTAATAACTTTAGACAATGCACTGGTAACTTTTGATATTAAGCGCTTAACATCTGATTTGTCAAAGGGGATGTACTTTGATAGTAGTATTCCACAGGGTTATGGTGTAGGAAGTAGTGGAGCTTTGGTAGCCGCCATATATGACCGTTATGCGTTTGAAAAAATAACTGTGTTGGAGAACCTAACACATCAAAAGCTTCTTAAGCTTAAAAGTATTTTTTCCGAAATGGAATCTTTTTTTCATGGAAAATCATCAGGCTTGGATCCGCTCAACAGCTTTTTGAGTTTACCTATACTCATCCACTCCAAATCAGAAATTGAACCAACGGGGATACCATCCCAATCGCAAAAAGGAAAAGCAGCTGTCTTTTTGTTGGACAGTGGTATGACAAGTGAAACAGCACCTTTGGTGTCTATATTTCTCCACAACCTTGAAGTGCCTGACTTTCGCAAAATGATGAAAGATGAATTTACCACCATATCCGATCGCTGTATCGAGCACTTTTTGAGTGGTAATATTTCAGATTTATTTTCTGATGTGAAAAAACTTTCATCTGTTGTATTAGAACACTTTAGCCCCATGATTCCAAAGCGATTTCGTGTTGTTTGGAAAAAGGGTATTGAAACCAATGCGTATTACCTAAAACTCTGTGGTTCTGGAGGAGGAGGTTATATCCTTGGCTTTACTAAGGATCTGCCAAAGGCAAAAAATATACTTGCAGACCACCGATTAGAAGTCGTTTACACATTTTAAGATGCGCGCCCAATCTTCACCAAAGCAATTGTTTTTACTAGCAATTGGTTTGTTCTCTCTAGTAAGAGTTGTCAATGTTAGTGTTCTCATGCTTGCCCAAGTACTTACCGCAGTATTTATCTTTTCCAAAATAGATATTTTACCAACTTTAAAGAACGTCGAGCTATGGTTGATTGTATTAGCCACGGGGTTTAGTGTTTCTGGAGGGTATATTTTTAATGCTTTTTTTGATGAGGAGAAAGACCTAATTAATCGTCCCCAAAAAACCATACTTGAGCGACATATTTCTGCCAAAGCCAAATTGGCTATGTATTTCATCTGCTCAGTAATGTCACTTTTGGTGGCCAGCTATGTATCGTTCCGTGCGGTGCTGTTTTTTACATGTTATATGGTTGCTATGTTTGTGTACTCCTCGCTTCTTAAACGTGATTTGTGGTTTGGCACCCTAACCAGTACACTGTTGACTGTATTACCCTTTTTTGCCATTACAGTTTACTACAATAATTTTTCATTTGAAATTTTTACCCATGCAGCTTATTTGTATACGCTTGTGAGCATTCGTGAATTTGTTAAGGACTTGTATAACCTCAAAGGGGATATGGTACAAAACTACCAAACCTTTCCAGTAGTTTGGGGTGAAAAACGTACCAAAAAACTCATTAGTATTCTGATAGCATTTGCCTTGATGGTAATTGTATTGCTGTACACATTTTTTCCTCTCAATGCCATGATTTATTATTTCGTTTCTGCTTTTGTTTTATTACTGTTATTGCTACTTCTGTTAAGGCAACTTTCAAGCATAAGGCATATTGGATTATTACTCCAATTGATACGACTTATAATTTTATTTGGCATAATAAGCCTGCCTTTACTTCGCCTTGAAGTTTAAGCTTCTTACTTTTGCAAGGTATATCTACAGCCATGAATAAGAAAAAATCACAAAATTCCCGCAAAGGCATACGATTGAATAAGTTTATTGCCCATGCGGGTATTTGTTCCCGACGAGAAGCTGATATGCATATAAAAATAGGCTCTGTAAAAGTGAACAACAAAGTCATGACCGAAATGGGTTATATGGTGAGGCCAACCGATGAAGTCCAATTTGACGGGCAGCGTATAAAAGCCGAAAAATCAAATTATGTGTTACTTAACAAGCCAAAAGGATTTCTTGCTACTACACGAGATGAAAAAGGCCGAAAAACCGTGATGGATTTGGTGGCTAATGCTACAAAGGCGCGCATCGTGCCTGTGGACAGTTTAGACCGTCCAACCACTGGACTTTTGTTGTTTACCAATGACGGAGATTTGGCTAAAAAACTCACACATCCAAGCACAGGTGTAAAAAAACTTTATCACGTCGTGCTAGACAAAAAAATAACTGGACAACATTTGCAAACCATCAAAGCAGGTATCACAATTGACGATGGGAGTATTAAACCCGATGAGGTGAGTTATGTGCAGGGTGCCTCTAAATGCGAGGTGGGCATTGCCCTACAATCGGGGCGTAATCGAATAGTGAGACGTATTTTTGAACACTTAGGTTATGAAGTAATAACCCTAGATCGTGTGTTGTTTGCAGGGCTTACAAAGAAAGATTTACCCCGTGGGCACTGGCGCCATTTATCCGAGATAGAGATAAAGCACCTAAAGATGATGTAGCAGATACAAACAACAAAAACCTCTACATCGAAAACGATTTGTGGTACCTCCAGGAATCGAACCAGGGACACAAGGATTTTCAGTCCTTTGCTCTACCAACTGAGCTAAGGTACCATTCAAAATTTCCAGAGACAAATATACTTGCTTTCCAAGAATTGACAAGCCGCTTGAAAAAAAACTTCTACTTTTACCTCATGAGTAAGAATCAGCAGCTGGTATTGGACATTGGCAACACCAACACCAAATACGGTTACTTTGAAGCAAACGTGCTTAAATACAGCGGTATATGCACCCATTGGTCTAAGGACGAATGGGCTTCATTTCATCAAAAAGCGCCATTTACAATAATTTTTGTAAGTAAAATGGAGGCATCAATAAAGCAAACACTCTCACTATTTCCGCAGTCATGTGATGTAGCTTTTATAGATGATACCACAAAATACCCTTTTACAACCAATTATGATGATATCAATTCCTTGGGGGTTGACCGTAGGGCTGCATTATCTGGTGTTTTGACTACACACCCTAAAAAACCTGTTCTTGTAATTGATGCGGGAAGCTGCATTACATATGATTATATCAATGCTGATGCACACCATGAAGGAGGAGCAATTTCTCCCGGGAGGGTAATGCGTTATAACGCTATGCACGTATTTACAGCAAATCTTCCTTTGCTAGATCCAATAGATAAGTTGCCAGAAATAGGGACGTCTACTTCATCGAGTATGTCTTTGGGGGTTGAAGCTGGCATTATTTATGAAGTTCATGCTCAGATCAAAGCATTTGCCCAAAAATTTGGCGATTTTACCATAATTTTAACAGGCGGAGACTCCAATTTTTTGATTAAAAACATAAAATGCACCATATTTGCTGACGCTGAATTAATATTAATCGGTCTTCAAAACCTACTGACGTTCAATATATTTCATGAAAAATAGACTTCTGAGTTTTTTTGTTGTTGCAATAGCCGCCTTTTCTTTCGGCCAAAATGCAACCTTATCTCCTTATTCGTATCATGGTTTTGGACTAGCTGCTAATGATAACATTGCGGAGAATAACATGATAGGTGGCGTTACGGTGTATGCGGACAGTACACATTTCAGTTTAGACAACCCAGCCACGCTAAAAAAATTAGATTACGTACAGTATCGTGTTGGGGTAAGTTATAAGCCTGTTGAACAAACATCCAATAACGGAAATGGTTACACCTCAACCACATCACTTAATTACCTTTCATTAAGTGTACCAACAAAACATTTTGCGTTCAGTTTTGGACTAAAGCCAAAAACTAGCTTGGGCTATAGAATAAATATAACAGGTTTATTGGATGAATTGGATACAATGACTTTTTACCAGGGTTCTGGTGGTGTCAACACAACTTTTTTGGGATTTGCTGTTTCTCCAGTAAAAGGTTTGAGTTTTGGAATTATGGCAAATTATAATTTTGGTTTTACCGAGAAAGTCTTTACCCAAAATATTTCAAGTGTACAACTAGACACACGTATTTTTACTCGTTCAGAATTGAGTGGTATTAATTATGTCTTTGGGGCGCATTATACCCAGCCTATCAAATCAAAATATAACCTGCAGCTTTCAGCGACTTATACGCCGCAAAGCTCTTTGGAAAGCTTGAATACAAGAACAATATCTTCTATTTCAACGAATGGTGGTTTGAGTTCACAAGAAAACATAGATCTAGGCAGCTTGTCCAATACATCTAACAAATTTTCACCCGAAATCAATTTGGGTGCTGGTTTCGGATTTGCACATAAATGGTTTATTGGGGTCAACTTCCTTAACGCGTCAAAAGGATTAACAAACCCATTGGAAACGAATGCCAATGTCCAGTATGTAGCATCTTCTAGGATATCTTTTGGTGGTTTTTATATTCCAAAATATGATTCGTTTACAAGTTTCATAAGCAGGGTTACTTATCGTCTAGGTGCTCGCTTTGAAGAAACCGGTCTTGTGCTAAATAACCAACCAATTGAAGATTTTGGCATAACCTTTGGAATAGGTTTGCCAGTAGGTGGTTTATCAAAGATAAATATTGGAGTTGAGCTCGGACAATTAGGCACCCTAAACGGGGGGTTAATTAAAGAGAATTATGCCAATATCATGCTTGGCTTTTCGTTAAGCGATATTTGGTTTATAAAACGTAAATATGATTAATAACTGATATGAAAAACAGATTACTTTTTTTAATAATTATGGGCAGCCTTATTGGAATAGCTCAGTTTGATAAAAGCTCTTGCCCCGCTAACTTATCTATTTTTGCTGAGTTTGCGAAAGTTAAGAATTACGATTCAGCATATCAACCTTGGCTTGAGGTACGTAACAATTGTCCAGAACTAAACGTAGCAACCTTTAAGTATGGTGAGCGAATTCTAAATCATAAAATCAAAAATACAACAGATGATAAGTTGTTTTTACAGACCTCCCTTATGTCATTGTACGATGACTGGTTAAAGTACTTTCCCAATACTAAAAGAGGTGTAACTGAAGTGGGCAAAATCCTTTCTTCAAAGGCCCAGGCTATGGTAGATAACAACCTGGGTACTAAGCGAGAAGCTTACGAAATATTTAATCAGGCTTTCACTCAAGACCCTAAAAGCTTTACAAGCCCGAAGCGCTTATATACATATTTCAAAACCGCCTATCAACTTTACAAAGAGGGTGATAAGACAATAGAAGCGCTTTTCAATAAATACGAGGAGGTTTCAGAAAAATTTGCATTAGAGCAAACCAACTTAGCCAAAAAGCTAGATGTAATTTTAAAGAAGCTTGAGGATGGAGAAGCACTCACATCTAGAGAACAGCGCAATAAGCGCGTTTATGAGACAAATACCTTAGCATTTTCAACCTTTTCTGGAAACCTTGATGCTATGATAGCTAAGGAGTCTAGCTGTGAGAATCTTATTCCATTATATCGTAAAAATTTTGATGCTAACAAATCAGACAGCATTTGGCTTAACCGTGCAGCAAGCCGTATGGATGCCAAAGAATGTTCTGACGATCCACTGTTTGTGGAACTGGTCGAGGCGTTGCACGCGATTAAGCCATCTTCAAATTCTGCTTACTATTTGGGTATTTTAAAAGACAAAGCAGGAGATAGTAAAGCTGCCTTAGCTTATTATGAGGAATCCTTGACATTGGAACAAGATGTGTACCGTAAAGCAGATATTCTTTATAAAATTGCTGTAAAGTTTAAGAAAAGTGGTTTGAAGAGTAAATCAAGATCTTATGCAATTAAAGCGCTAAAAAACCGTCCATCTATGGGTAAAGCTTATATGCTCATCGCAAGTTTGTATGCCTCTAGTGCCAACAGTTGTGGTAAAACTCAGTTTGAGAAGCGCGCCGTCTATTGGATGGCTGCAAAAACAGCACTTAAGGCTGCAGCTGTAGATTCTGGAGTAAAGAAAACGGCACTTAAATTAGCGGCAAGTTATGAAGGTAGAGCACCAAGTAAAACAGACATTTTTACAGAAGGAAGGGCGGGGGAAATTATAAGTTTTTCTTGTTGGATTAACAATACCGTAAAGGTTCCGCAGTTGTAAATGAATCGACCAACGCACTTTTTAAACTTTGTCGCGGCGCTTATTTTACTATTAAGTTTGTCGTGTAAAGAAAATTTTGCTCAACTTAAAACCATAAATCAGTTTGATGCGCTTCCAATTGGCGAGGCAGATACGATTCGTGTAGTGTACACAGAGTTTGCAAAAACTATTGCTGTTCTGACTGCCCCAAAAAATATAGACTACACCAATCAGCCGTTTCCTTATTCTGAATTTCCCAACGGGGTTCAAGTTGTTTTATATGATGAATACAGTAAGGAAACACACGTAAAGGCCGATTATGGCATCATGTATTCAAAAACTAGTGTTGTAGACCTTCGGGGAAACGTTTCTATAACCACACCCGAGGGAGCTGTGTTAAACACTTCTCAACTGTATTGGGATATAAATAAAGAGTGGGTTTTTACACAAGAATACTTTACCTTTAAAAATGAAGATTATGACATTGCTGCCTATATTTTAGACGCCAGCAGATCATTTGATAAAATAACCACAGGCCCACTTGTTGGGAATGTATTAGTTGAAGAAGAATAATTATGATAAAGTTTTACCGCATTTCGGAAATCATATATTTAGTTTTTGGAGGATTATTTTTATTTCGCGCCTTTATTTATTATGGAACAGAAGATGCGCGCACAACTATGGATGTTTCTATTACGGCTATTGCAGTTTTCATGTACTTTATCAGAAGACGTTACCGTAAAAAGCTAGAGCAGCGTAAGGACCAAAAATAAGTATGACAGTAGAGATAAGCGTTTTATTGACGAGTCTTTTGTTGTCGGCGTTTTTTTCAGGAATGGAAATTGCATTTGTTTCTTCCAACAAAATAAGGCTTGAAATTCAAAAAACACAGAAGAGAAGTTTTGGCACACTTTTAGGCACCATTACAAAAAGTCCTTCGCGCTTTATTGTTTCCATGTTGGTAGGGAACAACATAGCTTTAGTAGTTTACGGAATTTATGCTGGGGAGCTTATTGTTCATGAGTTGTTTCCTGCTTATGAAAGCTACACCTCACTCCCACTCCAAATTATATTTTATCAGACGCTAATATCAACGGCCGTTATTCTTATCACAGCCGAATTTTTACCAAAGGTATTTTTCCAAATCTACGCCAACAGATTTCTAAGTTTATTTGCTGTTCCAGCATATGTTTTTTACCAATTGATCAAGCCATTAAGTTGGGTGGTGATGCGATTTTCAGACGTTGTTTTGCATCGATTTTTTCGGCTGCAAAAGCAAGAAGGTCCTATTTCCTTTAATAAGGTCCAATTAGGCGATTTTATTTCAGAACAGATAGAAACAACAAGTGATGAAAATCAAGATGCCGAATTGCAATTATTCCATAACGCCCTATCGTTTACTAATCTTAAGGCAAGAGAGATAATGGTTCCTAGAGCTGAGATGACAGCTGTAGATCGTTATGAAAAGCCCAAAGACTTGTTGGAAATTTTTTCATCTACTGGATTTTCTAAGATTTTGATTTACGCGCAAAGTATAGATAACATTATTGGCTATGTACATGCATTTGACATGTTTAAAAAACCAAAATCACTTCATGCCATTATAAAGGCAGTGGAATGGATTCCTGAAACCATGCGTATTCAAGATGTCTTTAACCAATTGGTTAAAAAGCGAAAAAGTATTGCTGTTGTTTTGGACGAATTTGGGGGTACTGTGGGAATGCTAACTTTAGAAGACATTGTAGAGGAGTTGTTTGGAGAAATTGAAGACGAACATGATACTTTAAGTAGTGTTTCTCTAACTCACGATGACGGCTCTTTTACATTTTCTGCTCGTTTGGAAATTGAAGAAATCAATACACAATACAACATTGAACTGCCAGTTTCTGAATCCTACGAGACGCTAGGTGGACTAATTGTACATCATACAGCCGAAATGCCAATTGAGGGTGAACGTGTTTCTATCGAGGGATTTACATTTGAAATGCTAGAAGTTTCTATTACAAAAATAGATTTGGTTCGTATATACCCAGAATAGCATTTTAAATTCACCTTTTTAATTGTATTTTCGCAAGCAGTTCAAAATAAATAACCATGGCTATTTTAGGTAAAATTAGGGAGCGTTCAATTTTTTTAATCTTCATTATCGGAATGGCGTTGCTAGCATTTGTTTTCACGGGTGTTTTTGACGGCAACACCATCCAAAGTCAAGAACCTGTACTTATTGTAGGTGATTTGGAAGTTGGCATCGATGAATTCAGTCGTCAAGTAGATTTTGCCGAGCGAAGCTATCGCATGAGTTCGATGCAAGCTGTTAACTTTGCTTTTGAGCAAACCACCAATGCCAAAGTGTTTGAGCAAATTCTTGAAGATCTAGGGCTTGATGTAGGTAAAAATCACATTGAAATGTTTATCAAATCAGATCCCAACTTTTCATCTGATCCTCAATTTGTTGATGAAAACGGCACATTTGATCAACAACGATTCACAGACTTTATTCTTGATTTACGTCAAAATAATCCACAGGGCTTTGAGCAATGGAAAGTCCAGGAAAGTTCAATTAAAAATAATATCAAAGTAAACAACTACCAAGACATGGTCAATGCTGGTATCAACATAACAAACTTTGAGGCCCAACAAGAATACTCCCTACAAAATGACCTTGTTGATATTGAATATATACGTATTCCTTTGACCACTGTTGCCGACAGCCTAATTAATGTATCAGCCAAAGACATTGAAGCCTACATAAAAGACAACAGTACGAATTATGAGCAGGATGAATCGCGAAGTGTTCGCTATGTCCTATTTGATGTCGCCGCTACTCCTGAAGACAAGCTACTTATTGAAAATGAACTGCGTAAATTATTAAGCGACAGATCCATATTTAATGAAGTTTCTAAGCAGGAAGAAATTATTCCATCGCTTGCCAATGTTTTAGATAAAGACATATCTTCATATGTAAGTGAATACTCAGAAATTCCTTATAGCGATACTTTCTTAAGCGAAAATGAAATTTCTGGCAACTATGCAAATACACTATTTAAACTATCAAAAGGCGCAGTCTTTGGCCCTTATGAAGATGATGGTTATATCAATTTGACTAAAATGGTTGGTAAGAGAAAGAATGGTAAAGCTAAAGCACGTCACATTTTAATAGCTTTTAAAGGGGCGACACGTGCCAAGGAAAGCGTCAGTAGATCTAAATCTCAAGCTAGAAAAGAGGCCTATGCTTTATTGCGAAAAGCTCGAAGTGGAAGTGATTTTGCTCAACTAGCAATTGAAAATTCAGATGGGCCTTCTGGACCAAATGGAGGAGATCTACCAGAATTTACAAAAGAAGATATGGTTGCACCATTCAGCGACTTTGTATTTAGAAACCGTAAGGGTGCAAAAGGCGTTGTAGAAACCGATTTTGGATATCATATTATTGAGGTCTTAGACAAAAAAGATGCAGTTAAATTGGCTACAATTTCAAGAAAACTTATTCCATCTGATGCTACAGCTAACCGATTTTATACTGAAGCCTCTCAATTTGAGTTTGATTTAAAAGAAACCGGATTTGTAGATTTGGCCAAGCAAAAAAACTTGGCTGTGCGCGAGGTTAACGAACTTAAAATTTTAGATGAAACATTTCCTGGCTTAGGGAATCAACGACAGGCTGTACAGTGGGCTTTTGAAAAAGACCGTAAGGTTTTTGATGCAAAACGTTTTTCATACAACACTGATAGTTTTCTAATAGTTCAACTTACCTCATCTAAGTCAGAAGGTCTTGCTTCAGCAACTGATGTTGCAGAAGCAGTAAGGCCACTCGTTTTAAGCAAAAAAAAGAAAGCATATATCGTTGATCAAATTCAACCATATTCGACTTTAGAAGAAGTGGGTAGTCAATTTGGACAAACACCAAATACAGCCACTGCCATAAATAGATTTACTGCTATGTTGGCTGGTGCATCAAAAGAGCCTAAGGTTATTGGAGCTGCGTTTAGTTTGCCATCTGGTGCTCTATCAGAGCCCATTGAGGGTAATACAGGCGTATATGTATTGAAAGCGACGTCTACAACGACTGCCGAAGCCTTGCCGAGCTATGCTGGGTATAAGTCATCATTGTTAAACAGCGCACAGCAAAATCTTCAACAAGAGCTTACATCTGCTGTAAAGTCAACATATACAATTGTTGACAACCGCAACTTGTACTACTAAAATAGCTCTAACTTAATGCAAGAATTAAGCTATACAGTTACAAATTCGACGCCACTTTTCTATAGTGACTTATTATTGTGACTAGATATAGAACTATCTGCAGGCCCCTTATTTAGCAACTATGGCATTGTATTTTAAATATAAATACAACTGCTTTTGCTTACTGTTTCTTAAAACCAACTTTCAAATGCCTTCCACGCTGTTGAAGCAAAAAACAGCAAGTATATAAAGGAAATTATAAACTTAAGCAGTACTCCGGAGAGGAAACCCATGAATGATCCAAAAGCAGCTTTAAGCGCTAGTTTTCGGTTTGTGTTTTTACTTAATTCTCCTGCAAGCGCACCAATAAAAGGACCAAAAATAATCCCAAATGGCGGGAAAAATAAACCTACAACTAACCCCACTGTAGCGCCAACTGCTCCTGCTTTAGAGCCACCAAAAGCTTTGGTCCCCCATATGGGTATGAGATAATCCAATGCCATAACGATTATGGCAACAGCAAGTGTCCAACCAAGAAAATACCAATCCTGTTCCACCTTTGTGGTGTAGTGTAAAGAAAGGAGACCAAACCAACTTGTTAGTGGTCCGGGTATAATTGGTAAAAAACTACCTGCTATCCCCAACATAATGAGTAGCCCACCTAGAATTAAAAGTACTATATCCATAAATCTAACTTACAAAATATTTAGAGCCTTACTTATAAAGAGCGGTTAATTTTTTACATTTATGCAATGAAAATTTGGGCACTTTTGTTGACTACCACTTTGCTGCTTTTTGCATGTAACTTTACCAAACAAAACTCACAAGCGCCTAATATTAATTGGACCCAACTAGACGAACCGCCTTTATTTCTTGATTGCCCAACAGATGACGTTAAATTAAATTGGGATTGTTTTACCAAAACACTTGAAAAAAAATTACAATCAAAATGGGCTACGGACAAGCTTTCATTTGGAAATTTAAATGACACCCTCTATGTTACTTTAAAGGTAGATACGCTTGGGCAAATTTCAGTCTTGAATTATAAAAATAGCGCAAAACCTCAGACTTCTATGGATATCTTTTATGCTATTGAAGAGGTTATTGCTTCCCTACCTTTGTTACAACCTGCATTTAAAACAAATTTGGAAGTTCCTGTAGAAGCACAATGGATACTTCCTGTCGCTATATCTAAATAGCTTTTATTCCCTATTTTTACACATGGCCGATTCGCGGATTATTTTGGGTGTTGATCCTGGAACTACCATTATGGGGTTTGGTATCATTAAAATAGAAGGAAATTCCTTGACTTGCTTGCAGTTAAATGAGTTAAAGCTAAGCCAGTATAAAAGCCACTACGAGCGCTTGGGTCGTATATACATCAGAACTACTCAGCTTATAGAAACCTTTAAGCCAGATGAGATGGCGCTTGAAGCGCCCTTTTTTGGTAAAAATGTACAATCCATGCTTAAATTGGGACGCGCCCAAGGGGTAGCTATTGCTGCTGGGATTGCGCACGATTTGGATGTTTTTGAATATTCTCCGCGTAAGATTAAAATGGCCATTACAGGGAGCGGAAATGCCTCCAAGGAGCAGGTAGCAAAGATGTTGCAACAGTTATTAAAGCTAAAAACACTTCCCAAAAATCTTGATACAACGGATGGACTTGCAGCTGCTGTATGTCATTATTTTAATCCCGCGCAGCAAAACGAAAAGAGTTATTCTGGTTGGGCATCATTTGTTCAAAAAGAGTCCCATCGTATAAAAAAATAAATATGTCGGGTATTTATATTCATATTCCTTTTTGCAAAAAGGCATGCCATTATTGTAATTTTCATTTTTCAACATTAGATAATTATAAAGACGAAATGGTTTCTGCACTCAAAAAAGAAATAGGACTTCGAAAAGATGAAACTCAAGCACCCATTGAAACCATTTATTTTGGTGGGGGAACGCCCTCAACGCTCTCGGCAACTCAAATAAACCTACTTATAGTTGAGGTCTTTGCACAATTCAACGTGGTTGCATCGCCTGAGATTACGATTGAGGCCAACCCCGACGATTTAACCCTTGCATATTTAAAAGCCATAAAAGAAATAGGAATCAATCGTTTGTCTATTGGCATACAGTCTTTTCAAGACAAGGAGCTTAATATGATGAACCGAGTTCATAATGGAAAACAAGCTGTACAAGCGGTGATTCGGGCAAAAGAATTTTTTGATAATATATCCATCGACCTTTTGTTTGGGATACCAGATTCAAACTTTACTGATTGGAAAGAAAACCTAGAAATAGCCCTTAAGCTGGATGTACCGCACATCTCTTCTTATGCCCTTACATTAGAACCCAAAACAGCGCTTGAACATTTCATCAATAAAGGAGTCATTTCCCCATTGGATGACGAAGATGTAGAAGCCCAATTTTTATATTTGGTAGACAGCTTAGTCCAGGCAGGCTATGAACACTATGAGTTGTCTAGTTTTAGTAAACCTGGCTACCATTCTCGAAATAATACCGCTTATTGGCAGGGTAAACCCTATTTGGGTATTGGCCCTTCTGCACATGGTTTTGATGGAGAAAACCGTTATTGGAATTTGAGCAATAATATTGCTTACATGAAACAAATTACAACGGGCAAAATACCACAAACTATTGAAAAACTCAGCGTTATTGATAAATACAACGAATCAATAATGATAGGTCTTCGTGCTTCCTGGGGTGTTTCCCTGCAACAGCTAGAATCACAGTTAGGGACACGCTACCGCAATCATCTAGAGCAGCAATCAACCCATTTTATCAAAAAAGGATTGCTACATATCGAAAACAGCTGCCTAAAAGCAACACCCAAAGGCACTTTTGTGGCCGATGGCATTGCCTCTGACTTGTTCCTTATCGATTTGCTTGATAAAGATCAGTAAAGTGGTGGTAAAAGTACGGAATGGTCTCAATTCCTTTTAAGAAATTAAACACACCAAAATGCTCGTTTGGTGAATGAATGGCATCGCTATCTAGTCCAAACCCCATCAATATAGTTTTACTGTCGAGTGTTTCTTCGAATAGTGCTACAATTGGAATACTGCCACCATCTCGAACTGGTAGTGGTGCTTTGCCAAAGGTTTCCACGTAAGCTTTGCTAGCTGCTTGAAATTCCATTCCCTCAGCATGCATTACATATGCTTCTCCTCCATGGTGTGGAGTTATTTTTATTTGAACACCATCTGGTGCCAATGCTGTAAAATGCTTCTTAAATAAAGAGGTGATTTCTTCTGAACTTTGATTGGGTACCAATCTCATGGAGATTTTTGCATAAGCCTTGCTGGCAATCACGGTTTTGGCGCCTTCACCCATATAGCCTCCCCATATGCCATTTACGTCTAATGACGGGCGAATGGATTTTCTTTCATTTGTCGTGTAACCTTTTTCGCCATGTACCGCGGTAATATCCAATGCTTTTTTATAGTCATCAAGTGAGAAGGGAATTTTTTCCATTTCTCTGCGTTGGGACGGACTAAGCTCTGCTACTTTATCGTAAAAACCGGGTATTGTGATTTGATTGTTTTCGTCGTGTAGAGATGCAATCATTTGGGAAAGGATGTTTATCGGGTTGGCCACTGCACCGCCATACAGACCTGAATGTAGATCACGATTAGGTCCTGTTACTTCTACTTCCACATAGCTCATGCCACGTAGTCCGGTGGTGATAGATGGTAAATCGTTTGCTAACATACCAGTATCTGAAATCAAAATAACATCATTGGCCAACTTTTGAGTATTTGCACGCACAAAGTGTTCTAGGTTATCGCTTCCTACTTCTTCTTCACCTTCTATCATAAATTTGATGTTGCAGGGCAGTCCACCATTTTGCTCCATAACCTCCAACGCCTTGATGTGCATAAACATCTGACCTTTATCGTCGCATGCACCACGAGCAAAAATTGCTCCATCGGGGTGGAGGGCTGTTTTTTTTATTAACGGATCAAAGGGATTGTTGTTCCAAAGTTCTAACGGGTCTGGGGGTTGTACGTCATAATGCCCATAAACTAAAACGGTCGGTAGGGTGGCATCAATTATTTTCTCACCATATACAATGGGAAAGCCTTTAGTAGGACATAGCTCAGTATGTGTGCAGCCAGCTTTTACAAGTGCTTCTTTTACTGCTTCGGCTGCTTTATGCATGTCTGTAGCATAGTTAGAATCTGCGCTTATGGATGGAATACGGATTAGAGAAAACAGTTCTTCTAAGAAGCGATTTTGATGTTCTTGGACGTATGCTAAAAAATTTGACATATTGATTTGAATAAGCAACTAAGGTATAAAATACTTGTGCGATAATGAAGTGGTTTTGAATTAGGTAAACATCCTTATATTTGACGTTCTAATGCGGGTGTGGTGAAATTGGTAGACACGCTAGATTTAGGATCTAGTGCTTCACGGCGTGGGGGTTCGAGTCCCTTCACCCGCACAAAACCCTAACAATT
>MDSV01140221.1_pt1 | contig 20680 bp, 22 predicted proteins | sample 810851 | NCBI WGS metagenome assembly MDSV01 (sample SAMN05326640, study PRJNA326480) | marine metagenome | isolation source: seawater | place: Atlantic Ocean: North East | collected 2012 | reverse complement strand
GATTGTACAACACCAGGACGATGCCATACCTTTCCTGGATAAATCATCCAGTGTCCTGTCTTCCAAGGAACAAAAAAATTACCTTCTCCTTCTGGACTTACAGGTGCTAGTTCGGTGCCTGCTTTATCTAAGTCCTTAACATCGTCAGGTAATTGCATGTAAAAAACTCCACTTACTGTTGTTGTTGCAGAGTTATGATTATGATGGTGCCAAAGTTTATCTCTATCTTCTTCATTTTTTAATGAGGTCATAAAACTCCAGCTTTGAATATTTTTAATTTGTACTTCTTTTCCTAAAAATCTAAAACAAGACCAAATGAATGACATTTTTAAATCTGTAAAATTTTGGAACACATTCCAGTTAGTTTGATACTTTGGACTATTATGCCAAAACTTCCCCGCTCTAATACCGTGTTCTACATCACGGCACATGTTATTAATATCACGTTCTGTGATTAGACTAGTCCAATCGTAATATTCGTAATCAATCATTATTGTGGTCCTTATATTTGGTATCTCTAGTAAACTTAATATCGCAATAGTTACAAGTTACAAAACCTTGTTCAGGAACTGAATAATATACTTTAGGATGATCCATGTCTGTCCCCATACAAGAAATGCGTTCTTCGGTTGTGTAAATAATTGTTTCTGGATAATCTTTCACCCAGTCCTCCAAACTATATGTATACCCCATGGAGAAATAACCGGAGGTCCAATAGTATCTATAGCGATGACCTTTACTGCATTGGCAAAGTCAGGATGATAATGTTCTTCTTCTTGCCAACCTAAATCTCCTCCATTACTAGGTCCACTTAAACATGAACTATGTTGTCTTGCAGTATCGTCAAACTTAATTTCTCCTGCCTTAAGTTTTTTAATAAACTGTTCTGCTTCGCCCATTGCCACCCCAAGAGGTCTGTTATGCGAACTGTTTTCAGCATCTTTATGACTTAGTAAAATATGTTTACATCTGAATTTCATATTCTTCCTTTTTTATAATCTTCATTCTTATGACTTTTATAAGAATGGCAGACTTTACAAAGTGTCTGTATGTTATTTAATTTATTATTGATCGGGTTGCCATCTATGTGATCTAGTTCTAAAGCACCGGAGTATGGAATATGTGCAGTGCATTTATATCCTAATCTAGAATCAATGTTTTCACAATATGTTTTCTTGGTAAAGCTAACACCCTCTTCTAAAGGTCTTGCTCCGTATGATGCCTGGTGACACTTCCAACATACTGGTCTAAACTTATACTTTCCACTTTTTGTAGCCTTGCGGGTACACCCATTGTTTACACATATAGGAATCATTAGTCACCTTTACCGGGTTCGTATGATAATAATTCTCTCTTATTAGGTTTGCCTGCCCATTCTTTTGCATCAGACGGAACGTCATTAGATCTTAATTCAGTAATATTAGGCCATTTATTTGACATATCAGTATTAATTTTCATCCAAAAATCTAGTTCTGTGCCTTGCAAATTAGCATCTGGAACAATGGCATCTACAGGACATTCTGGTTCACAAACACCACAATCAATACATTCGTCTGGATGTATAACAAGCATGTTTTCTCCTTCGTAGAAACAATCTACAGGACATACTTCAACACAATCCATGTGTTTACATTTTATACAATCTTCTGTAACAAGGTATGTCACAATTCGCCTTTGCCTCGCATATCTGCTCGTATTTTTGTTGCACTAATATTATGTATTTCTTTACCTAAGTCATGCTCCGTAAATGTATAACCTACTCCACGACCATAACTAATGTCTACAATATTAGGTACTTTCATTACTATATATTCTTTATTCATTGTAAAACCGTGTTCTTCTAATCCATTACGTATATTAACACAAACTTTTGTAAAGTCAAATGGATTATCTGTTTGTGCTACAGTACGGCCTGCACCAGCATCTTCTCCTACAATGCCTCCTACATCACGTACCATTATAATTACTTGTCCTGTTTCTGCAAGAGCTCTTTTAAACAATTCAGTATGTCCGTCATGCCAAGGTTGCCATCTACCTAGCATTTGTGTTGTAGGCTTTTTCCAGTCAAACATTATTTCTCTCCATGTAATTTTTTACAACTTCTAGTAATTGTTGATGTGTATCAGTAAACCATTCACGTACATGGTAGTTACAACTAGGTGGATCTTCAAACATCTTATTTGTATCTTCAAATCTACCTTCTTTGATGGTATTCATCCATACTGTATAATCTGGTGCAAACTCTTTTCTAGCCTTTTCTGTAGGACAAACAAAATCAGCAACTGCTATCTTCCCTGCCATTTCAACACCGTCTGCTAAGTTCCGCATACGTTGAGCTTGTCTTATACGACCCTCAGGGCTAAAGTCCCAGTCGTCATATTTTTTTCTTACAGCATCTGCATTGATATGTATTCCACCTATAAGATCAGCAAAAGGCTTGGCTAAAGTTGTTTTACCACTTCCTGGCAAACCAAATATTAATATTTTCATTTCATTCTCGCTAAACGTATCATAGTCGCCGCCAAATTAATTTCTGGGTCAGCAACAAGTGTGTGATCAACTAGACCTTGCTTAATAACTAGTATAGCACTTTCTTGTTTTTCTTCATCTCCAAACAGATCAATATTATCATAAAGCCATTTGTAGACATCTTCTATTTCTTCTGGTCTTGCTTGACTACAAACAAGTTTCCTTGCTTTCGTAATCTGTCCTTGTTTGAAAAGTTCAGTCATTTCTAACTTCCAATCACTTTCCCCTGCATCATTTTTTTCAGGAGCAAGTAACTCTCCGCTTACACTATTCATCTGCACCATATTAATACATTTACGTAAATCAGGATATGTTGCTTTTACATAGGTATCAAGAGTATCTAAGTCTGGAGTAATCTCTTCAGTGATTAAGATCTCTGCCACCCTTGCTGTAAATTCAGTTTGATCAATACGTTCGATATGAAAGCCTTGGCACCTTGAATGTAGTGCAGGAATAATCCTGTTTGGATAGTTACAAGTTAAAATAAATCTACTTGTAGTATGATACTCCTCCATAACACCACGTAATGCCGCTTGTGCATTGGGCGATAAGTAATCTGCCTCATCTAATAACACAACCTTAAATGATCCAAAAGGAATCATTTGTACAAAATTTACAATCTTATCTCTTACGTCTTCAACAGAGTTTGTTCTACTAGCATTTATTTCTAGTACATCTAAGTCGTTGATATCTAATTGTGTTAATAGAATCTTTGCTAGTGTTGTTTTACCAATACCGGCGTTACCTGAAAAGAGTAAGTGAGGAATAGTACCATCCTTGATCCATTGCTCTACTTGACGTCTTTGATGTTCGTCTCTAAATACGTATCCATTAACGTCTTTAGGACGATACTTTTCTACCCATAATTCTTTCATCCAATAAACCTTTCTATAAGTGCTATAATCACATGATAGCCGCCGTATGCAAATATACACAGTATCACAGTTTTTAAAACTTTATTCATACTATCATCTGACATACGTTCCCAGTCAGGCCGATCATCTCTTCTAAAGTCTGCCCACATATTTTTTAAAGTTTTCATCTGCCTAACCATTTCCTTGCCGCATTGATAGGATTTTTCAATCCTTCATAAGTGTCATCTATAAACTGTATATGTTTACTTAATTGTCTATTAAGTTCTTTAAGTTCGGATTCGATATTTAAGAGTCTTTCATCATCTACAGGTTGCCAGTAGTGAAACTTTTTATTCTTATTTGTTCCTATATATGCTTTTCCTGTTTCCATGTCTACAATTTTCCATTTGCTAGGACACTTTGTTTTAATGACTAGGTCAACAGGTTCATCTAGTTCTTGTACCCACGTACCGTCTACTAATTTTCTATCTGCCATTTACTACTCCAAAATGTTTATAAGTTTTTTGTACACATTTTGCTTGATAATAACAATCTGCTAGTGCATTGTGCAAGTCACTTTGCATATCTTTTCTAGGATCTTTAGGCATCATTTTAAAAAGTGTTCTTGAATCTCTAATTTGCCAATAGTGCCAAGGAACCGGAGTACCAAGTTGCCTATACAAGTTTTCAAGTATTGTAAAATCAAATGTAGGTCCTTGACACCAAATACTGTCTAGTCCTACACAAAATTTATTGATCTTCCTAGTTACCTCATTTAGATTTATTCTATCATCATCGGATAAGGCTTCATCTTTAATTTTAGGATCTTGTTTGTTCCACCATGCTAATGTATTTTCATCTACGTTACGACCTAACTCAGTCTGTTCGTCTACGTTGCATCTTAGGTACAATCCATCATGTGGTTCTGTTTGAGAATAAGGATCAAACTTTATTCCTCCTATTGTAAGAACAACAGCATTAGGATCAACTCCTAATGTCTCAATATCAATCATTCCATGTACAGCCATTAACCTTTCCTATTCTCCTGCCCTATTGCAGATATAATTAATAAAATGTAAAGGATAGGCCATGCCCAACCTGTTATGATACCTAGCATGTGTAGAGTCATGAGTGTTACTCCGGCAACACCTGTTGTGCCTATCCCGCTAGATTGTGGTTTTGGAAATTTCATTTACACTCCTATTTTGTTTTAAACTATAACACAAAAATAGAAGTATGTCAAGACTTTTTGGTATTACAAGTCGCCTTCTTGCCTATTTTCTGAATAATGGACATCAAATTCACCATCTGGATATCTAGAGCTTAGTTTGTTAACGTTCTCATTTATAACATCATTTGGATCTAAATCCAATGCTCTACATGAATTAATCCAATACCAAATAATATCACCAAGTTCTCGCTTAATGTGGAATTTTGTGTCATCATCCAAAGGCTTACCTTGGAAGATACACTTCTTAACAATTTCTGCATACTCGCCTCCTTCTGAAGCAATACCAATTGCTCCAGTTAACAACAATGAAATATTTACATCGTCATTTAGTTCGTGCAATCTTGCTTGTGTGAAAGCCCAATCATTAGATTCATCTGATGTAACCTTTTCTACAAAATTTTTGTATTTATTAAGGTCAATTCTATCAGTTGGGTTCTTATCTATTTTTGTTCTTTGAACTGTTTCTAAGTCTATCATAATTCGTTTCCAATGCTGTAATCTGAAAGTGGTTTATCTGAATAACCTAAAATGTCTTTATTGTCCACTTTTCTTACAGTCATTGGTTCGCCATTAAGTGATATACTTACTCCTCGAGTCCAACGACCGTGGTCGACTAAAATCCACTGGCCTACTTCGTATGGATCGTTGTTCTTAGGACCTTTGCTAATTACTTGGCCCCATCTTGCATATATGCCTCTGACTTCTCCGTCATCTGCACGTATAATCAATCCTGATTTGGTCTTTTGTTCTCCGAAATTCATCTCGGAAACTAAAACCCCGTCTCCTATAGCTTTAAGTCCTTCGACTTCAATAGTTACAAGGTTCTGTCCCATTATGCACCTCTTTGAGTATAGTTGCCGTCTTCGTCTTCTACCCAGTCATCTTCTTTTGACTCAGCCTTAGTTTTACCAGGCTTTGCTTTTGTAGAAGAAGTTTTCTTAGGCTCTTCGATCTCCACTTTTTCCTGTAGCTCAGGTTCAACAACTGGTTCTGTTACAGGATTCGCTGTAGGTGTTTCGAACTCAGTAGTGTCAACATTATCCTCATAATAGTCGCGTAATACTTCTTCACGCTTTTTGATAATTTTTCCACCTGGACCTAATTCGTCACCTCTAGCATTTACTCTAACATTACCAACCGCTGGGGTTAATTCATTACGTTGTCTCAATAGATCCATGTCTACGGATTTACCGTTCATAGTTCTATATTGCTTACGTCCTGTTTGTCTAACTGCCATAATTGACCTCCTTTATTATATACTTACTTATCTCAGGAACTCTCTGTAGTCGAGCCCATATTGAATTGAATCTACCTTGTGTACACCTATTAAATAAAGCACATAGCTTGCCACACTAGAACCACGTCCTACGCCCCATACTATATTTTCTTCTCGCATAAAATCTACCAAATATATCATGTAACGTAACAAATTGTGCATATCACGTTTTTGGTATTCGTCCAATTCTTCCCAAATTCTTTGCTGTATATGTTCAGGACATGGAGTATCTGCTTTACTCAAAACATATTCATACACGTTTAACTCTTTATATCTATCAGGCATGAACCATTCACTTTGACATACGTTATCAAATGTTTTTTGATCTACGTCTAACGGAATATATCTTTTTAGTTGTAGTGAACCATTTTCTTTAGCATGTTCATTAAATTTTTCTACATCATCAGAAGGATCACAAAGTACCACATGACATTTGTCAATATGGCCAGTGTAGATCATATCAATTAGATCTTTATTTGTAAATCTAGGGATTCCAAAGTCGTCGGTCTTCATAAGCATGTATACTATATTACTGTATATTAATTAATTTGTCAAGATCAATATTGCCAATTTCTTGCAATTTCTTTTTTTCTTCTTGTTCTTTTATCAAAGCTTCTTGTTTATAGAAGTCTAAGAAAGTTTTAATCTGGTTTTTTACTTCTGGATTGGTTGTTTGAAAATATTTTGTTGTAAGTTCAGCAACCTTTTCATGAATCTGTGTTACAGTCATGTCTTTAGTGTCTTCGCTAAAAGGATGTAGCATTATGCAAAGTAGCCGATTGAATTAGCATATACTGTAGCACCAGCATCATAGCTAACAAAATCTACAACATAAGTTCTTGAATTAGGAGTATCTACAACAAGTGTGTTACCTGCGCCTGCCCATGTGCTGATTTTTTTAATAGTTCCTGCACCGGCATTTGAGGCAAAAGTAACTGTTCTTTGTACGCCGTCGTTGTTTAGATAAACTCTTATTTTTCCTGCTTTACCAGTTGCAGGCCAACTTGCGAATGTTAAAGTAACATCAGCACCAACTGTAAATGATTGATGATGACCGTTACTGAAGTTTACGTTTTGGCTTGTATTTACGGTTCCACCAGCAAAGTAACCTTCGCTGTTGTTAAGTAAATTTGCGTTGCTGATGTCGTTAGTAAGGAAGTTATTTGCTACATTTAATTTAGCACTATTGGTTTGCAGGGTTTCTATTTCGCTTTTTGCCGCTACAAAATTTGTCTTAATTACATTAAAATTGTCTCTAAATCCCTGCGAATCATTATCTTGACCTGCTACAGGATAGTCCTTGTTTACACCAGTTTCGTTAATATTACTTGCCATAATACATCCTCTCTACATTTATTTATCAGTATTAAACATTGAACTGATAGTTTGCGAAAGGAATATATTGTTCATTACTGTTTCCGTTCGTACTATCTATGTTATATCTTTCGATTTCAACGTTTAAATTCTTAAAATCAAACCCGCTATTGTTAATGTTTAAAATAAGTTGGTCTGCATTCCCGGGCTTACAATAACACAATGGAACTGCTAAAACAAATCCTAGCTCTCCCTGACCAGTCACTTGAGATGTTCTCATCCATAGCGGATAAAATTCTCTAAGATTTCTACCTATATTTCTAATTCGATCTCGCATATTAGTAATATTACTAATATATTTTTTTTGATCCTTACCTTCACTGACATTGATTGCATTACTATCTATTTTGATAGTATCTCCGACAGGGCGTAATCTTAACGGATCCGAATTAATACTATCATCAATACTTGCTACGATTACAGAACTATTGTCATTTAAAACTATGGATATACTATTACCTGGTTGAAAAATTAATGGACCATTTCTTCCATAAATTGTAACAACTCCGCTAGATGCAGGAGATTTACCAGCTCCTCCTCTAACTCCAATATCGAAAAAACCTTGTCCTGTGCCTACGCCAGTGTTATCATCATTAACTTCAAACTGTATTGAATCTACTGTAATTTTATTCTGTGTAGTTGCATCAAAACTTTTTGCAGTCTTACCAACAGTTGGTTCTACAGGGTCAATCAAGTCAACGTATATTACTTCATATACTGTATCTGCACTTCCAGGATTTTTTGCTAATGCTTTTTTTACTGAACCAAACTTGTATTGTTTACGTTTATGATTACGAGCAACAGCACCTACAAAATCTCTAATATTTTTAGTTTCAATGCCTGCGTATGCTAATGCTTTAATTTGACTCTGCAAACCAAAGATAGGATCATTTGGTCTATATATAGATGCAGGAGTAAAAATATTAGGATCGGCAATGAAGTTTCTAAAACTAGTTCGTTGTGTATCCTTTAACATAGGAACCATTGATATGTTACTGTAAAGTATATCATCAGGATCACTAGTTGTCAATGTAAAAGTTCTTGTAGTTGCACTAAACCCAAATTGATCTTGTGCTTTAATTGTAAATGTATATTTTCTATCTAAAGAAGTTGTACCACCGTCAAACGTCATAACTGTAGTCGACTTGTCTATAGTTGTTAAGCCAGGTAGTTCACTGGTTCCAAATTGTCTAATCTTGCCCTGTAACTGTCCGTCTATACCTAGCACGATTCCATTTGGTAGTGTTCCACTATCTAATGTATAAATCAAAACTGCGTTAGGAACTGTACTTGTTGCATTTACTGATAATGTTGAAACAAAGTTTGCTCTTAAATTTCCTAAGTCTGTTACTGTGTTCCATGTTATTGCACTTTCAACTTCACCTAATAATTTTACTGTAAACGTTTTATCTTTTGCAACAACTTGATTATTTTCTGTAGTAGAACGTTTATTAAAGTTGTAGAAAGACATTGTAACTACTTTGTTTGCAGTCACTTGTCCATTTGCATCTACAGTTTGAAATCCTACATCTGTAATTGTACCTACAAATAATGTTCTAATATAATCTGTTTGTCCTTCATCTATAGTTGTAACTGCCTTATCATTAAAAGTTGCAACAACTCTTCCTTCTACAATTACCCATACGTTTTTATCAATAATATCACTTGCAACGTAATTTGAATTTTTGTCTAATCCTGCGTCTGCTGTAGTTACAGGAGTGGTGTTAAAAACTATCCATCCAGTTTCTTTATTACTTCCAATAAATTGATTTTGTGCAAAGTTAAAAAATGGTACATTTGTTTGACCAGAGAAAGGAGCATTAACTCCTATATTGTTTGCATAAGTTTGTGTAGCCGTAGCAGTTGCACTTCCTAATTGACGTAATGCCTCTATTGTAAATTTATATTCTTTTGTAACTGCTGGCTGGTATGGTATTCTACCTGCAATTTCCCCTGTATTAGTATCTAATTGCATTCCTGGAGGAATGGTGCTTACAGTACCGTCAGGATTACTAGGTTTATTAGAATATGTGATTATTCCTGAGTTACTAGTTGGGTCATACACATCTAGGAACAACGTTACATAATTGTTTGCTCTTCTGTAGCCTAAGTCGCTCGGGGTAAGCCAAACTGGAGCACGTAAAAATGTGTTATCAGCGGAAAATAATCCTGTACCAATTTGCATCAGTGTATTATCTGTTCTTAGGAAATCATCACCAACAAGGTAGATTTGGAATTTTCTTCTAGCAATTACTACACCATCACTTGCACTAACTGTAAATTCATAGTATCTGTTTAATTTTTTTGGACTACGAGTAGGAATGGCATAATCATAAAATGTTGTATCATAATAAAAACTTTCAAAGCCATTAAAACTTTGTGTGCCAAAATCAAAAGGATAACTGCCATACAAGTTTGTATCAAAATAACCTGTGCCTGCTCTTTTTTCTAATGCAAGAATAGGTTCAGTAATTCCAGTAAGTTTACCTGTTGTTCTACCTAATGTTATTCCTGGAGGTAATTCGCCATCATTCTCGCCAATGAAATATTCAATTCCGTCACCTGCTGGTAGATCCGGATCAATTAATTGTAGCTGAAAGTCTACAGGGCTACTATCAAGTATATAAAAACTATTGTTAGGACCTAAAGGCAATGAACCTTCGTTGGTAACCCATGTAGGAGCATCTGCCCCGTCTATAGTAATCTTTATAGTTCTATCTTCAAGAAGGTTACCTTTTTTAGCACGTAATACAAATGTAAAAACAGTTAGTTTATTAACTTCATATGGTGTGCCTATTAATTGATTGTTATTTGCAATTCTTAAGCCACCAGGAAGACTACCTGTAATTAGCGTTAAACTATCTACTGTATTGACTGGTAAAGGAATGGTTTGTGTAACACTCTCTTGAAATGTTCCTAAACTGTGCCCTGTATTAACAGTCCATAATGTATCACTCATCCTGAAACTCCTATACACATATTTATCTATGAATTAGATTAGGAAATAGTACCCATGTTTGCGGTTGGTTGAGTAGACCCTGTCATGGTGTTTGTACCGTCATCAAAGTCAATGACTAAATTGTAAGCTAGATAATCCACAACATTGGATAGTTCTGTTGCAATAAATCCACCCATATCTAATGTCATGTATGGTTGGATACCGTCCATTTGTCTTATATCTATACCGTGGATATTACTTTTGATATCACTTGTGTTTGTAATTTCTTTTTGATTACCGTCTAAGTTTGTTCCAAGTCTAGGATTAGTATCAGTCAATAAAGACGTTTCAGCATTAATTGTAATTGTGCTTCCATTTAAATTTGTTGTAACTAAATTTCCGCCTGCCAATGTCAATACTGTGTTTGAATTATTTAATGTAAAATTGTTATTGTCTGCAAATACTTGAACAGCAGGTAAGCCAGTTGCAGAAGAATTTATAGTAATGGCATTTCCATCACTGGTTAAAGTAACGGCCGAACCAGCAACAAGTTTTTTAAATTGCATTTCCGAAGCATTAAGTTGAGCAAACACACCTTCACCTGCACTACCTAAATTTGCACCTGTAGTTTTTTCAGGAGACCTTAGATCTAATTCTGAAAAATTAGAGTTGACCTTTACAAATGCTTCTCGTAAATCATCACCTGTTCCGTCGTTTGCTATTGTTCCTATGTTTACTGTTTGTATTGCCATCGTGTTTCCTTATAATATATTTACCTATCTTTTTTTCTTAAGCCGTATACGTTACTTGAAAACGGATTAGCTCTATTGTATCTGTTAAACAACATTCTATTGTAACCACCACATATATCAGTAGTATCGCCGTAGTTAGCATTGTTTGATTCATCCTTTAGTACAGCTAATGCATCATTTTCTAATTTGCTTTTTAATTGTGCAGGATTCAAACTTGGATCAGCTTGTAGGTATAATGCTCCTACACCACACACTTGAGGTGAAGCCATTGATGTTCCACTTATGTTTGTTTGTTTGAAACTTGAATTACCAAAGTATTGTGTGTTACCAAATCTTGTTGTTGTGCTACATGCACTGAGAATGTTTTCACCAGCGGCAAAAATATTTACTCCTGGTCCTGTAGAACTAAAACTAGTTTTTCTTTCTGTTGTTGCATTTAACGGAGTGCTATCAGTACAACCTACAATAATTGCTCCTGTGTCAAAAGGTGAACTTCCTCTATGATAATAGTCGTTTGATCCACCACTATAAAAAATAACATTGTTGTAATCGGGGTCTGTACTATCTGCTATTTTGAAACTGTTGTTACCTGCCGCTATACAAATATGTACACCTGCATCTATACAATCTTGCACATCTGCATCCACACTTGCCAGTCTAACTGGAAACCTATACGAAAAACTCCTATAGTATGGATAGAATCCATAGGTATCTCTATGATATGTAGTTGTGCTTGTCCAACCTGCTGTGCTTGAATTATAGTTAGCACCTCTGTAAACATAGCTATCTATATTACTGATACTACTTCCTATTGATCCACTGTAACCCCAACTTGCATTTACAATAGTTGGCCGTTTATATCCTGTCTTTGGATCAACTGGTTTGTTTTGATGCCAACCTTTTATTACATCAAAACAACTACTCACGCTGATGCCACCACTGTCTCCAGTACCTTCCAGGCCACCCACCTTGACCATGTAAACTCTTGCGTTATTGGCCCAACCAAAATTTAATCCAGTTGCAGTTCCTCCACAATGTGTACCATGTCCATCATAATCCCTGTTATGATTTACACTTTGTGAACCTGTTACACCAGAAGCCGCATACCAATCAATCAGTTGTACTCTTGAAACTCCATTAGCATCGTTGAATTCAGGATGATCAACTTGTAGTCCGCTATCTTGTATAACAATGTCAACACCAGTGCCGTCCATTGAATGTGGTCTGCCATAAGGATTTGAAGGTAATGAAGTTGAAGTTCCATATTTGTTTTCTGTAAAGCTATGTATTATCTTTCCCCAATCTCTGTAATCTCCTGAATCGGAAGAAGATTTATTAAAGTTTGCAGTTTGTATAGCTTCATATCCTATTTCTATATCACTTCGATCTTCTGGACGTAGTTGTACGTCGGTAACTCTACTGTCGTTACGCAAAGTGTCTGCTTCTGCGTCAGTTAATGCGTAGTGCGTATTCCTTGTAGACATTGCTCTAGCATCTGCAACGTCAACAGTTCTATCTGGAATATCTCCTGCTCCAGTTGAAGCAATCATTTCAGAATTAAATGCAGTATAGTCAACACCTTTGTTTAAGGTAACAACATATTCTTTCTCGCTCATATCTGCTCCTTAATGCAAGTCTACCCAAGATCCATTAGCATAACCTTGGAACTTGTTAGTAGTGGTGTTGTAAATCATATCTCCGTTTGCTGAAGTTAATGCATTTCTTTGTGTGGTTGTAAAACTAGCTAGTCTAAGTGAACTGCTTGTAATCTTTACTTGATCCTGTGCAATCAACTCAATTGAACTGTTACTATCAATCTGAGGAGTACCTAATCCACTACTTTCAAATGTATCTGCTGTAAATTTTTGTGCTGTCAGATTACCGTCAACAGTAAGGTCACTGCTCATTCTCACACTAGGTGTTATAACAATCTGTGAACTATCGTCTGTGTCAATCACACTAGAACTTAAAGTAAAGTTACCTATTGATGTTCCGCCTGCGCCGTTTTCCCAATAATTAGTACTACTGTTCCATTTTAAAATTTCTCCGTTTGCCAAACTTGAAATGTTTACATCAGCTAAATTATTAATGCTCTGACCTGTTATTCCTGTTATAAAACCTGCACCATTAGTAAGTTCATTTGTGTTTGTTGGTATAGTTGGTTTGTTAGTAATTGTTGAAGTTGTATAATCTATACTTACGCCAGTTAAGTTTGCAAAAGGAATACTTGTTATGTTTGTTCCTGTACCGTACAAGTTAGTTGAATATACATTTTGCCAACGAACAGTATCGCTACCTAAACTGTATGAATTAGTAGTTGCTGGAGCAACGTTTCCAAAACTTACACTATTTGATGTTTCGGAACCTGCTGTTGTAACCTGCGTTAAAGTTATACCTGAGATGTTGGATCCATCGCCGTAAAAATTTGTTGCTTGTATGTCACCTGTAACGTCAAGTGTTTTACTAGGATTAGACTTAAACAACCCTATTCTCTGTGTACCTGCGTCAATCTTAAATGCTAATGTGCTTATGCCAGAAGCAGGTTTAGTTCTAATTTCAAAATTTTGTTGAGCAACAAGATTATCTATTACAGTAGCACCATCAATCTTTAAATGCATTCTTGGAGTAGAACTTCCGCCAATTTGTATACCGCCGTCGTCATTAACTGTAATGGTTCCGTTTTGTACATACGAACCTGCAGTTGTTATTGCATCTGTAATACCATATCCTGATAATGTTGTAGGTTTAGCGGTTAATGAAGTAAATGCTCCGTCAAATAGTGTAGGCTTGTTTGTAAAGTTTGCGTAATTTAAATAGTATGATCCATCGAATCCATCAAGTGTATCTGCGTTGAGTCCTGCACCACCTGTTGTAATATCATCTGCGGGTGCCCATTTGGCTCCGTCCCATTTAAGTACCTGTCCTGTAGAAGGAGGATTAGAAACAGTGTCTACATCTAGTAAATCACTTATGTCGTCTACTAAAGAAGGTTTGTTTGTTAAGTTTGTGTAACTACCTGTTGTTGCCACTGTCGCAAGTCCTGGAGTTCCTACAATCTCACTATAGTTAATATATCCATTGATCCAAGCGGCTCCTCCAAGAGCACCACCTGTTGTGCTATACTTAATTGTTTGATTGTTTGCAAGGCCATCAAAGTTTGTAGCTGGGGCTAATCCTCCACCGCTACTACTTGTACCAGTGTTGGTAATTGTAATTGTACCTGCAAGGTCGTCATAGACAATATCAATACCAGTGCCTTCTACAAGCACTGCCGCCATCCTATCATCTACTCTTTCATTTGTAAAATACTTGTTAGTTGAACCTTCTGTTAAGCTATCAGTATCGGTTGCAACATTTGGTTTGTTTGTAAGGTCATTATAACTTCCGCTAAACGGGTTATAACTTACTCCGCCTATCGTAAGTCCTGTTGCGGCAATATTACCTGCGCCAATTATTCCTGAACCTGTAAGATCTAAGTTATCACCGGAAGGTAATTCTTTCAGTTTATTTTGATCGTCTCTGTCAACTATTATTGGAAATCTATTTGCCATATCGTTATCCTTATAATGCCGCTATTCTAAGTTTGAAAGCCGCAAAGTCGGCACTTGCCGCTACCTCTGTTTTTAATGTTGTTAAAGTAATAGTCTCAGATTGTAAAGCACTTGATGCCAAGGCGCCTTGTGCTGAAGTCGCCGCATCTGTGATTCCATATCCTGCAAGTGTAGTTGGCTTACTTGTAAGTGAAGCAAATGTCTGTGCTGGTATTGTTAAATTAGTAAGAGCACTTCCGTTTATTGCTGGAAGTGTACCAACTAAAACTGACGCTGTAATAGTTCCGTTTACAGCATCTACAAGTAAAGTACTATCGTCTGCAAAAACTGATCCATTTATATCCCTGTTTTTATTTGTTACATTAAGTTCAGCAAAGTTTTTATTAATTTTATCAAAAGCAACTCTTAATGGATCTCCGTCACCCTTGTTAGCACTGGTTCCGATATTTATAGTTTGAATAGCCATTATACTCTCCCTACCACAACTTCAACAATGCCATGTTCGTCACTGTCCTTTGTACCAACTGCCTTACCTATAACTGTACCTATGGATGGATTGTTATCTACCATACCGTATCCTGCAATAGCACTCGTTACTATTATATCACCTTTTGCAACTTTACCTATTACCTTGACAGGAGTTCTACCTGTTAGTGCAAGAGCAGTTACATGATTTCCTTCTAATCCACTGTTCATTAAATGTGCAGGATTTTCTGAAACAACACCTGCTACTTTCATATCACCTTTAACACTCGTTGTTGTAAGTTCTTCTTCACCGCCAAATACTAAAACAGTACCTACTTCATATTCTTTGTCTGCTAGATAATTCTCTGCCAAGTCAGCATATTTGGCTGATGTTGACAATCCGTCTAATGCTGTTGCATAAACGTTTCCGTATCTTAATGATGAAGTTCCTAAATTGTAACCATTATTGGAAGAAGGATTCATTGATGTTTGAGTAAACACAGTTGCCGCTACATTGTTATTTGCAATAATGGCAATCTCACCTGCGTTTGTAAATCCAGTACCAGCACCTACGGCGATACCAGTTGATGATGATAACTTTTCTCCTGGGGCTTCAATGAATGAGGTGTAAACCCAATCACTAGCTAGTCTTGGTTCGTTTAATGTTGCATCACTTGTGCTACCAAATGTACTATTCTTTTGGAAGAAAGATGGAGTTGTATCTGTGCCACCAATTTGTATTGAACCAGGATACGTTGTTGTAGTATTACTTGGTATTGAACCAACTGTATTAAACACCACACCTTGACCTGGTGTTTTCATTGTCATTGTTAAGTTAGTTTGATCTAAAACTTCATAGTTATCTAATTTTAACTTTTGTGTATCAATGCTACCATCTGTGCCTGTTTGAACTATTCTACTAGCAACACCTGTTGTTGTAAATTTACTATAAGCATCAATTAAGTTGTCAACACTTACAGCCGTCGGTGCGCCTGTACCTGCTGTAATTTTAGCAATTACTGTATTTTGTGCTTGTGTAGGTAGGTCTCCGTAATCTACAGCACCTGAAGCCAATGTTACCCAACCATTAGTTACACTAAAGTCATCGGAATCAAAAGACGCAAGTCCTAAATCAGCTTGTGTTATTCCAGTTGCGTTTGCTCTGGTGCTCGCGGCATTCATAGATAATTTACTTTGTGCTATTCCGGCATTTGTATTAACATCTGCATTTACTATTGCCCCTGCTGTAATTGAAAACGTTACAATGTTACTTGAAACAGATAGTCCTATGTCTCCTGCCGGGGTTGCATTGTCATATCCACTACCGTCGTAAATTAATAAGTCATTTGTGGCTCTGTTAGCAATGCTTCCACCTATTGCTTCTGCACCAAATGGTGTTCTAGCATCAACGTAAGACTTTGTTGTTACATCTTGTGCGTTAGTTGGATCAGCATGATTAAATATTTTAAAACTACCTGCACTTAAATTACCTGATAGTGATGTTGAACCATCTCTAGCTATAACACCCGGACCAATAATATTTGATCCTGAAATTATTCCGCCTGTTCTATCAAAACCTAATCTTCTTGAAAGGAATGCCTCTGCGGCAAATTCAGTTGGAACAGCATCTGGAGATTTATCTGACATTGTATCATCATTACTGAATTCTGTAATTCTAACACCTTGTTTAAATCCTAAGCCGTCTAAGTTACTAATAGCAATTGAAGCCGCAAAAGTAACAGTACCTGTTCCTTGATCAACACTAAAGAATTTACCTACTCTAAAGAATCCATCTTGGTCGGTTGACGCAAAGAATACTCTACCTTTTCCTCGTTCATTTACCTCATTTGCCTGTGTAGCAGACAAAGTTGGTTCACCGTAAATAATACTTGGGTAGTTAGTAGTATTAAATCCACCAGTACCTATTTTATCAAAGTCATGTCCGTTAGCTCTAAGTGTTGAAATACCAACTGTGATATTACCCGCTTCGTTGTCTTGTAATGAAAGAGGTATAGTCCTTGTAGCTAATGGACTGTATCTTAAGTCTGCCGCCAATCCTGATCCAGCATATAATCCTGAGTTACTATTAATATTCGAACTTGCTAAGTCACTTATCTGTACTGTAGCATATGAACCTCTATCAGTGTAGTTTGAAACAATATGTGTTTTTCCTTTGAAAGAGAAAATCATGTCATTGTTGCCAATTCTAACTACCTGTGCCGCTGTTAGTTTTTCAATAGCTATTACAACGTCACCTGCTGTAGCACCCATTGTTGTTCCTGAGCCAGCATAGGTGTTAGTGCTTGATTCTGCGTTTCTTAATGTTAAATTTAAGTGGCTATAACCTGAATCAAAAACAATTTGGAATCTATCTGATGCTAATTGTGTATTGTCTGAATCTTGGTTATTAAAGCTAATTGTTCTATAAACTTGATCTGGATTTTCATCAAATATCAATGCAGTTGAAGGCCTAATACTTGTTACACCTGATACATCATCCATCAAGTGATTTTTATTCATTCTAATTACAACATATGGTGCCGCATCACTGGCAAAGCTACTATTATAATCTCCTGTGATCGCCGCTTCTAGTCCTGTGCTTCCTGCTATTCCTAATTTGTATATAGGAAGGTTGGAACCTTTTCTACCTGTTGGTCCTGCAGTTGATCCTGTTCCTGCAAGAATACTTACACTTGTTACTTCATAAGTTGTTATTCCTGTAGAAGTATAAACGTCTAGTAAGCTGTTTGCATAAGGATGATAATCACAATCAAATACATGTACAGTAAACACACCTTGAGCATGTGATACTGCACCTAAGCCAACGGAGTTATCTCCATCGTTATATACTTTAGCAGGTTGTTGCATGTTCCTTAATGATGTAACTGAGTCTAATGTTTCGTTAGGATCTGAACCAGCGGCAACTAAACCAAAGTTACCATTTGCATTTGAACAGTTAAGTGCTCTAATCTCTGATCCGTTGTTACTAAAGAATGCTGTATGGTTATAGTATGTGAATGTTGAAACTTGCTCTGATAATGCCGCATTGTTACAGAATAATCCGTAACCTAAATCATTAACTTGCGTATAGTCGTTTGCCAACATACTTCTGTTACCAGCAGTCTGTACAAAAATTGCTATTGGGAATGTACTATCAGTATATCCGCTACCACCATTTGATAATTTATTAATTAAAAGTTTTGCTGTACCTGTTCCACCATCATATTCTGATACTGCATCTACTTGATAACGTACACCATTAATAAAGAACGGAGCAGGTGTCTGTGGTTTTCTTAAACGTAAACCTGTCCCTGCATCTGACTGAACATTAAGAGTATAATTGTCATCTTTGCTTATAATTTTTGTTTCTAGGTTACCTGCAAATCCATCAATATACATTCCTCCTCTAAAGGCTTGTTTGTTTGCACTTCCAGAGAAACTACCACAAACCTGTGTGTAAGGTGATTTAATTAAAATTTGACCAGTTGGATCAAGTACCTGAGCAAATCCACCATGTCCTTGGAATGTCATATTTGCTAACCTTGTAGCATCATTCATTAAGAACACATCCATTTGATCGTTTGTTTTTGCAACACTTGTAGAATCAGTGGAATCTGTTAGGTAATGATAACCATAATTGTTTGTTTGTTTAACATGCCAAGCACCTGAATTTATTTGATTCAAGTTTGGTAAAGTATCAACGGTTAACGTAACATTGAAATCACTTCCGCCATCCGCATTTGATATTAATCCTACAGCACCACTGTCTGTATAGAACCAAGCGCCGTCCCAGGCAATAGGAGCAATGTTATCTGCTGGAGTAACTGTAATAATACCACCAGCTGTATTGTCTCCTACTAATGTTACATTTTGTGCAGTTGCTAAGTCAGATCCTACGAAATCTGTAATTTTTAAATTGTCTAATATTTTGTCCCTATAAAAATAAGTTCTTGCCCAAGGTGATTGTGAAATTCTAGGAGCAGGTCTTATTTGACAACGTCTAAAGTCTGTACCTTTAATAGATACGTTATTTGGAACTTTAATAGGATAGTCTTCATAGTAAATTCCTGATTCTACATGAATACAAATTTGTTTTTCGTTTGTTGGATTGCCGTATTCTAGTTCTTCACCTATTCTAAATTCTTTTGGTTCTACTAAAACTACTTCTACTTCATCATAGTTTAGATTGCCTAGATCAACACCACTTGTATATTTTACAATTCTACCTCTAGCACCTGTTGTTTTACCTTGAATAATTTTACCAGGAAGTATATCAACGTTACTGTTAATACCTTGGTCAGTGTAGTAATTTGTTCCACCGTTACCAAATCTAATTCTATATGTGCTTCCTTCTACTACTGTATATGTGTTTACAGCAGTAAATCCATTTGTTAATATATCTATAATAATATCAAATTGGTTAGCAATAGCATTTTTAATTGTATTACTTACGTTGTTGATTGTAGAATTTAAATACTGTGGAATTAGTCCTGAATGATCTGATGGATATATCTTTGTTCCGTTTACACAGGAAACTTTGATATCTTCAACAAAAACTACATCGCTGGCTGATCTTCCATGTGCAGTGGTTGTTGTAATTATTGCTTTACCTGTGGTATTATTATAAGCAAAGTTGCTTATAGCATATTGGTTTGCTCCGAATGTTACAGTTCCGCCACTGATGTATGTGTGTACAATCGTAGAAGTTCCTAATGTAATTTCAAAAGCATTTGTTGTTAGATTATCTGCATTAACACTGAATTGCTTAGATGTTCTACGTAGGTCAATGTTACCTAATACGGAGTTTACATATGATTTTGCCTTAGTAATAGCACCTATAGTTTGTGTGCTTTGCTGTACTCTTGCTTTTTGTCCACTTGGTGTGCTAAAATATCTTTTTGCGGCTTGTAAAGCATTGAAGTTTGAATTAGTTCCATTTCTTATGTCTATGATCATACCTTCAATGATCAAACCTAAATCTCTTTCACAAGTATTGTTAGATGCAGTAGCTTGTTGTGGTGCTACTAATTTGTCTAGTCCACCTGCTATACATGCCACAATAACTTCTGTTAATGTAGTCGCTCTACCACTTACATCTCTTACACCAGTACCTTGTTCGCAAACTATTGCATCTGGATATTTCTTTAATGCCGCTGTAGGTTGTGTACATTGAATTAAGATGTCGCTTAGTTTACATGCAGTTCCGCCTGACATACCATGACCTGCCGCAGTAACAGTTGCGTATCCTGTTGAATCACTATAACTAAATCCTGTAATATCGTAATTGTTAGACCAATACTCAACTGCATTAGTAGAAGCACTTACAAAGGTGTGTGTTGTTGTATTACTAGAAACTCCTACGTTAACAGTAATAGTTGTTGCTCCTATGGCAGTTATAGCAAAAGGTTTACCGTAGTTTGGATCTTTTGATCTTGGATAAGGATGAAGTGTTGCATTATTATCTTGGGCACACGTAAATGTTATGCCATAAGGTTTAATCCATATTACATCGCTAGTTGTTAATGAGTGCGAACCAACAGTTAATACCATTACTCCTGTTGCTGGTTCATAAGTTGCATTTGTTGGTGTCAGGAATGCTTGTCCTTTATAAACTTTACCTCCGCTTACGTAAGTGTGTGCATACTTAGAAGGTCCTACGTAAATATCAAAAGTATTTGTTTGTGGAGTTCCAGAGCTGTAAGATCCTGAT
>MDSV01175927.1_pt1 | contig 20682 bp, 16 predicted proteins | sample 810851 | NCBI WGS metagenome assembly MDSV01 (sample SAMN05326640, study PRJNA326480) | marine metagenome | isolation source: seawater | place: Atlantic Ocean: North East | collected 2012 | reverse complement strand
TGTTGGTCGCACCTTTATCATGCCAGGACAAGAGATGAGGATGAAATCAGTACGTCGAAAACTCAATGCGATTCCACGAGAATTTGAAGGCAAGAATGTCCTTTTGGTCGATGATTCAATCGTTCGTGGAACTACGAGCGCACAAATCATTGAGATGGCTCGTGAAGTGGGTGCGAACAAGGGCTACTTTGCATCCGCAGCACCACCTGTCCGCCACCCGAATGTGTACGGCATCGACATGCCAGCAGTCGACGAATTCATTGCCAATGGAAAAACAATTGATGAAATCAACACAACAATAGGTTCAGATCGGCTGTTCTATCAAAACCTAGAAGACCTTGAAGAAGTGACTGGCCACAAAAAAACAAACATCGATGGTTTTGATAGTTCGTGTTTCAATGGAAAATACATTACTGGCGATATCGATCAAGCCTATCTTGACAAACTTCGGGCCGAACGAAATGATGCCTCAAAGCAAGACAGCATTGCAGAAGACGAACAAGGCATCGATATGCACAATCACCAGATATGAACTGGTGACACATCAGGCTATAACTGAGCCAGACATGTGGGTGTCATGGTCGCAACACTTCCTGTGATTGACGCTATTCATCAGGAAGCTACTGTTACAGTCATCGCATTACATCCTAATTCTGGTAAGCTCCTCATAGGTGATGTTGAAGGTACAATTCAATGCGTTGATTTGGTAAGTCTCAAGTCAGAAATGCGAATTCAACTCGATTCAAAGGTCGTAGGCTTGGAATGGTGTCACAACAAAATCGTTATCTTGGATGAAACGAACGGTTTGTACATGTATTCAAGTGATGGAGAGGAACTCTGGAGACATGAGTTTGAGGCCGGAGGAGCAAAACTATCGGTTGGAAAGCAAATCCTTGCTCTTGATGGAATCGGTTCCCTTCGACAGTTTACTCTCGATGGCCAAGAATACTCATCCATCCAACGTGAAGTACGAACATTCGAAATGGGCAATGATTCTGTGTACTTAATGATGGAAAACCAATCAGTTGCTATGACTGACGATGAGTTAACCATCACCTATCAGCGACCCCAACGTGGAGAGATTGGTGAAGATATTGTCGCCCTTGGCCAGCATATTGGGGAACAGTGGTTTGTTGCACGTGAGGGACATGCACTTGTTCCAGGAGAGGAAGAGGCACTTGAAATCGAGATTTATGAAGGCAATAATCTCCTGAAGAGAGAGGAAATTAATGGGCGTGTCAAAGCCTCTCTATCTGGTGAAACCTACCATTACCTTGGACTGGACAACGGGGATTTGGTCTCTGTTCAGGAATTTTCCCCGAACGTTCTGAAGACATTCCAATACCCGATTCAATCCTTGAAGGCGCATGAGAATACTCTGCTCATTGGCACGTGGTTCTATGTGTATGGATTTGACATCGAAAAGAAGGAAGTTGTTTGGCAAATCGAACATAAAGGGATGATTCAAGACACAAAAGTAGATTCTTCTGGGAGACTTGTTTTCTTCGGTGATGATCAAAACGATTGGACAGGTGTAGAACCTCTGGGCGTTTGTGATCTTCATCAAGTACCGGTCGAGGTTGATGTGTCATTTCTCCAGCTATGGTTTGAAGAAGAGGTTGTTGAAGTCGAAACCGATCCTGAAATTGTCTATAGAACAGTTAACGATTTTGAACATCTCCTCTCTGAAGAAGAGCAAGAATCACTCCAAGAGCACCCTGAATTCGATGTCGGTTTTGATTCATTAACTGCTGCGATGAATGAGGAAGTGCGTTCAGCTGATGATGACTCAGAAGAACAAGACTTGGATGAATTGTTGCAGTTTCTACATGAGGATGCTGCAGAAGTGATTCCTCCTGTCGCCTACGCTGGCGAAAATCAGGTGATCTCTACAGTAGAGAAGGTTGAATATGCAATCGTCACCTTGGATGGTTCCAAATCAAAGGATCCTCAAGATAGAATCGCATCATGGTCATGGTTGGACTCAACGGGACGTGAACTTTCAACCGAAGCAAAATTACGGGTCAAACTCTCCCTTGGAGTGCATCTCTTCGAACTACGAGTGTTCGATATCGATGGAGGCATGACAACAGATTCAGTACAGATTACCATCGAATCCTCAGCCTCATGAAGGAGAAGGTAATGGCTAAAACATGGGCGTCATCTCACCAATAATCGAGAACTTCTTGGTTGGGCCATTACAGATGCGTTGCTCTGTTGTCACGGATCGTGCGACAGGAGATACTGTCATTATCGATGGTGGAGATGAACCGCAACGTCTAATCGATTGGATCGAAAATTGTAGGGGGACAGGTCCTCATTGGTCGACGCACAGTAAAGAAGAGACCTCAGCAATTGAACGAAAGGTCGTGGCATTACTCAACACCCATGCGCATTTTGACCACAGCGGGCATATCCCCACATTGAAGCAACACTTTGATGTCGATTGGTACTTACATCCAGACGATACCTTTCTGCAAACTCTTGCAAAAACAGCCGCAGTCCGGTATGGAATTGTATTGCCTGAACCTGCAGTCGCAGACAAGAACATTACCGATGATCAATTGCTTTCCCTTGGATCTCTCGATTTTGAAATCCTTCATACACCTGGACACACCTTGGGTGGATGCTGTTTACGACTCGTCATAGAGAATGATACAGATCATCTCTTCGTAGGAGATACGCTCTTTGCCGGCTCTGTTGGGAGAACGGATTTAGAAAATACTGGAGGCGATTTCAATGTGCTCTCAAACAGTATTCGGACCAAGTTATGGCCGTTGAATCCGGAAACAATTGTCCATCCAGGCCATGGCCCCCTCACGACGATTGGGCATGAAAAAGCGACCAATCCCTTTGTCGGCGATGGTGCTGGAGAAACCGGAGTGTACACCTTTGGCAAGTACGCTTAACCAAGAAGATTCGAAAGCGCATCTTGGAAAACTGGCAAAGCCTCTTCCCAGGTTGCTACAATTCCATAGTCAGCATGTTGGAAAATCGGTGCATCCGCATCCTTGTTGATGGCTACGATGTACTTCGAGGATCTCATTCCTGCAAGATGTTGGATTGCACCAGAAATTCCTACGGCGATGTAGAGATTCGGGTTGACTGTTTTTCCGGTCTGACCAACTTGCATCGAGTGAGGAATTTCATCCCATGTATCGACCGCAGCACGTGATGCACCTACCGCTGCACCAATGGTATCTGCTACTGCTTCGAGATGAGTGAAGTTGGCAGGGGAGCCCATTCCACGGCCACCAGAAATAATGATGTTGGCCTCGGAGACATCGAGACGAGCGCTAGCTCGTTGCATGACTTCTTGGACAGCAGTCTTGACATCACCAGATGCATCAACAACAGAAACCTCATTTGAGGACCCTGAGGCAACTGCTGGGAAGACATTTGCTCGTACTGAAACGACTACATCTCCAGATACACTTACTGTCTGGTTTGCCTTTCCGGAATAAATCGGGGAGGTAAGGTTATTGCCTTCAATCGAAACAACGTCTTGAACAATCGACAGGCCACGTCGTGCTGCGAGTCGTGATCCAACATCCTTTGATCGCGCCGTTGCAAGACAAAGGATCGTTCCATCAGGAATAGCACTATCAAGGGCACTTGCCCAACCACTGCTGTCGTTTCCAGCGAATACGTCGGACTTGACAGCGATAACTTTTGACACACCGTCGTAGGACGAAACACCATCTGCCATTGAAGCGTCGGTACAGGGTACAACAACAGTAACATCGCCACCCATTGCCTTCGCAGCACTCACAAGTTCTGCAGTCGAGGGGTTCACATTTCCTTTTGTTAATTCAGCGATTACGATCATATTTGTCATTTCATTCACCTCAGAGTACATTTGCTTCATCACGAAGAAGTTGGACAACTTGTGAGGCGGAGGAACCGCCTTCAAAGGTCTTGCCTGCAGGTTTAGCAGCAGGCATGGAGTGATTAGCAACGACGACAGACGACGACGGTGCTGTTGCAGTCATCAATTCGACTTGAGCCTTTTTTGCCATCATGATGCCTTTGACATTCGCTTTTCGGGGCTTGAAATCTCCCTTGTCGCAGGAAATAACAGCCGGCAAAGGGACACTAATTTTCGCAACGCCAGATTCAACAGGCATTGAAACGGTGACATCAGTACTGAATTCGGCTCCGATGACGTTGGAGGCATTGGACCATCCGAGACGTTCTGCTAGGCCTGGTCCGGTAGATCCAGCACCCGTGTCAGCTGCGGACTTTCCACAGTAAACTGTGTCTGCTCCAAGAGACTCAATGGATTCCTTGAGAACGGATTGAAGTGCATTGGAATCAAGTTCGCCCCACGAATCGTCCCATACGCGAACGATGTTGTCAACACCCATTGCTTTCGCGTCTTTGAGGATCTTCTCGGTTCCTGCGGCTCCGATCGTAAGCGCTGTTACTGTACCACCTGTTGCTTCTTTGTGGCGTAGTGCTGTTTCAATCGCAAAGCCATCGTATGGGCTCATCTCCATCTTCACGCTGGAAAGATCGACACGGTCACCTTGGACAGCAATTTTTGCGTTTGTATCCGGGACTTGTTTGACCAATACGACGATTGTAGGCATCTCTATCATGGGTGCCAGCGAGATGAGATTCATGAAGATTGGCTTTCAGCCGATATGAACTGACATCAGGAATCTGTGGTTGATGACAACCTTTACAGGCCTTCGTTGAGAACCCAAATCTCCATGTCAGATGAGAGAAGAATTCCCGGGCCACCTAGCGAAGTTGCAGACACACTTAACCATTGGAGAGACCTGTTTCAAAGAAAGCATACCGAAGATTTTGAAGCCTTGAAAGGGCTAACTGCAGCAGATACTCCAATCTTTTCGTTTCTTGTCGATTACGCAGACATTGATGGAGATGACTTGCTGAATTTGCGCTTTAATGAATTTCCAGAACAAACCATTGACCTGGCCAACGAAGTATTGAGATCGATGGCCTCAGAATTCTCCGATGTTCGATGCGTCCTCAGACCGCTGTTTTTACCCGACCAGAAATTGAAGGAAGTTTCAAGCCTACGAATGAGAAATCGAGGAGATGTTGTGAGTTTGATTGTGAAAATACAAGATGTTGGCCCCAGAGTAGGATACCTGAAAAAAGCACTCTACACCTGTATAATGTGCGGCCACCGTGAAGAAATCGCTCAACGTGTTGCTCGAGAGCGAAAGCGACCCCACGGGCCTTGTAAAATTTGTTTAGATGATGCTGAACGAACCATTGGTGGGCCAGTTTCCTACGGCCTGTACAAACATCTGGATTCCTTACTTCAATTGACTGCTGAGGGTTCGTTCTACCAGGACATACAATATCTCAATGTTTATGATGCAAACAGCGGCCCAAATGAGCAACCAATTCAGATTATTATCGATGATGAGTACGTTGATGAATACCAACCAGGTCAAACCATTCGAGTCAATGGAATTGTATACATCGACCCGATTCCTGACAGGAACTTCGTAAAGGATACACGTCGAATCTTGCAGATTCGAGCAATCAGCATTGAAGAAGTTTCATGATGTAATCTCGAGCATGGTCTCGTAAGCTTCTGGGTTGGCTTCGAAATGCTCAGTTATTGCTGATAAGCCTGCTGCAACACCTGCTGCAACACCCATCTTTGCATCAAAAGGATGGAGGGTACCATCGCTCACTGCTTGCTTGAATGCATTGAGATTATCCCATGTGCTCGGTTCTCCAAATTTTGGATTTGGGGTCACTTGAATATGGCCAAATTCAGGAAGAACAACATGTTGAGCGAGTTCGTAAACAGGCGAATGTTGGTCATCTGGATCAAGGTACGCTTTCTTCATCTTCTTTTGGACTCTTTCAAGCGTGTCGTGCAATAGAAGTGCTCCGTTTGGATCAGATTTGCTCATCTTATGATCGAAGGAATCCATCCGAACACCCGAGGCTTTCAGTGAGGAGAGAATAGGGGTATGAAGGCATGTTGCCTTTTCCCAATTCCACTTTGAAGCCATGTCCCGCATGAACATGTGAGCCTTCCTCTGGTCCATTCCACCGATGGCAACATCGATGTCAAGTTCAAAAATATCCGCAGCCTGCATAGCAGGATAGTAAAACTTGGAAAGGTCATGGTCAGATGATGCTTCATCTCGACCCATAATGGTGAACGTTTTTCGCACCATCGGCAAGGTTGCACCTTTGGAGCAACGAAGTACACGAGCCCAATAATCTCCAGAATCCATGAGTTGACTTGCCCAATAAAACCGAAGTTGTCCCGGCCCATCACCTTCTTCTGGATATCCTAAGAGGGCTCGGAATGTTTCTTCCATGTAGACGGCTGTCTTCTGAATATCTTCCATGTTTCCTCCAAACTTGTCGTTGACCCATGCGTGCCAGTCCGCCAAGAAAATCAAAACGTTCGCATCTGCTTCGAGCATTCTTCTCAGTTGAAGTGAGAGGACCTTCCAGCCAATGTGAGCCTTCCCGCTTGGTTCGAAACCAACATAGCATCGAATGACTCCGTCTCCAGCCATCGAGGTTTTTTCAGCAAGACAATCGACAAGATGTTCGATACCTACGCTCTCCTCAACATCACCTATCATCAGATGGAGACGATGGCGATCTTCTTCGGAGAGTTCCTTGATTCGCTCATACCTCTCCTCAAATGGTTGGAGAAGAGTATCCAAATCCACGATAACACCTCAAACAAGTTCGCTCAATTTCTTGACTTTCCCTTCCGAAGGAGGTTCGCCACGTTCAATCATACCTTCCAATTCAGCAATCATTGTTTCAGCCTTATCAATGGTTTCTTGAGTAACTGTACTGCTCATTTCGATGGTTTTTCGAATCATCTTGATGGCAGATTTTGCCTTGGAGAACTTCTTAGCATCTTCTTTGGCCTTATCTCCGCGTTGTTTTGCAGTGTAACCTGTTGCTTCATCGAGGAAAGAGGACCAACGGCGACGACTTTCCATTGCCTGCTCACGCCCACCTTCTCCCGAAAGGAACGTCTCAAGATCGGCCCCTTTGAGTTGAACTACATCAACCTGAAGTTTGCCTTGATCGGTGTAACAAGCTGAAATCTGTGAAAGGAGACCGAATGATGCTTGAAACTCACCTTCTGCATTTGCTTGTACATTCTCAAAATGTTGTGCTGCCATCTTTGCTAAGCCTGCGTTTCCACCAATTGATTTTTCCAGACCTCGTTTTACTGCGAATCGCTCCATGTTGGTCCATCGGCACGGACCTCATAAGGCTCGCGAAGAACAAACCACCCAAAGAGTGGGGGTTTTCTGTCAGATTGCTTGGGCCAACTATGCGCACAAGGGCATTCTTCCTCATATTGATTGTTCTTTTTGCGCCGTTAGTATCGGCCTCTGAGGTTGGTTTTAGTAACGAGAATTCATTGAAAATGCAGGGATTGAACATTCGCGCCGGGGAAGTATCCCCTGCCGGTTCAAACATTTTGTTGGTAGGAGATGATGGATTTGCCCACTTGATTTCGGCTTCAAATCCTGGCGAGCGTAACAATGATCAAGCAATCGACAGCAGCAGATCTGCCCGATTCAACGACGTTTCATGGCATCCGAATGGTGAAACAGCATTGATTGCAGGAGATTTAGGCGCCGCACTTCGCTATTCACTTAGTGACAATCGGATCGAAGCTGTAAATGGTGCTGGAATCGTTGGAAGCATAGAATTAATCTCAACTTCTTGGCGAGCAGGCGGAGATTTAGCCTTCTTTGGTGCAAAAAATGGGAACATCTACAGTTTCAATGAAGGAGAAGGAATGACACAACTTGTGAATACCAAATCAAGTCAAATCACGGATATTGCATGTCATCTTGAGCAAAACATATGCGTCGTCTCATCTCTGAGTGATGGTCTCGCAGTGATTGATCGAACACGGGAAATCACTTGGCTTGATGGTACATCAGATGATACCTGGGTTGCTGTCGATTGCCCAGATGGAGACTACATCAAGTGTGCAGGTTTTGCAAGCGGACGCCGTCACGTTTCAATCGTCCTTGACATACAAGATGCATCCCAATCAACAACTGGGAAAATAATGCAACTGGAAGAAGGCTCGACGGATTTCATTTCCACGAGCAGAGGTCACGACGGAACATCTCTCATTCATCTCGCTCCAATGGAATCTGTTCGATACAAACTTGATGTCGATGAGGTGTTTATGCACATTGAATCGAGTAAAATAACGTCTCATGATCCAGAGATTGCGGGTCAAAGAATTGCACTGATGTGGGAAATTGGCGAAGACGATGGTTGGTTAATCACAAATGAAGGATTGATCGTTAATATTTACCCTACTGCATCGAGAGAAAGTTTGGGTATTCTCGAAACCGTTACCTTTGCTGCTGTCGCCATCTCGGTACCGGGCGTCATCCTTGGCCTTATTTTCATGAACAGCCCATATTTGCAACGGAAATACAGGCAACTGCGAGGCTTTGAAAAGAAAGACTGAGGAGAATGAACATTCTTTTTGTGTGCTAAGGTTCATGAGTTGGGTTGCCTCCCATGAACTGAGGGAACTGAATGGAACCTTTCGAAGCCGTCGATTTTTACGACATCGAATCCTTGCTAACAGAAGAAGAAATAATGATCCGAGACCTTGTTCGTGAATGGGTCGACGAGGAAGTTATTCCGAAGATTGAACATGCCTGTGATGAAGGTATTTTTCTCGACGAGTGGCGTGTCGCCCTTGGAGAGATGGGTGTCCTCGGAGCTCCTTTGAAGGGCTATGGATGCCCCGGACTTTCCTACGTAGCATACGGACTCATTTGTCAAGAACTTGAACGAGGTGACTCTGGACTTCGTTCCTTTGCCTCTGTCCAGGGGTCGCTCGCCATGTACCCAATTTGGGATTTCGGCAGCGAAGATCAGAAAAATTACTACCTTCCAAAAATGACTTCTGGAGAATGGATTGGTTGTTTCGGATTGACAGAACCAGATTACGGTTCAAATCCAGGAGATATGATTACAAAAGCAGAAGACATGGGAGATCATTATCTCTTGAACGGTGCAAAGATGTGGATTACCAACGGTACAATCGCAGATGTTGCGGTAGTCTGGGCAAAACTCGATGGTGTCATTCGTGGATTCATTGTTGAAAAGGACGATGAAGGATTTTCAGCACCTGAAATGAAAGGGAAACATTCTCTCAAGGCATCAGTTACTTCGGAACTTGTGTTCCAAGATTGTAAGATTCCTAAGGATAGAATTCTGCCTGGAGTAAAGGGTCTAAGAGGTCCTTTCTCTTGCCTGAACAATGCTCGTTTTGGGATTTCTTGGGGCGCATTGGGAGCAGCAATGGCATGTTTCCACAGTGCCAAAACCTATGCTTTGAGCAGAATCCAGTTCGATCATCCCATTGCATCATATCAACTGGTCCAAAACAAATTGGCATGGATGCTACGTGAAATTACGAAAGGACAACTCCTTGCATATCATTTGGGTCGAAAAAAGGATGATGGTACATGGTTCAACGAACAGATCTCACTTGCTAAGATGAACAACGTAGACATCGCCCTTGAAATCGCTCGCGTTTCAAGAGACATCCATGGAGCAAATGGAATTCTTGATGAGTATCCTGTTATGCGTCACATGGCAAATCTTGAGTCCGTCAAAACATACGAAGGAACTCACGATATTCACAATTTGATTCTAGGACGTTACATTACTGGCATTCAAGCCTTCACACGAACAGTTTGAGTCAATCAAACGTTGGGAAGCAAACCGATACGAGACAACCCGCCCCAAACAGGGTCAAGGAATCGAGGCAAGAACCGGTGACGCAAATAGACTGCTGCTGCTAAACTCAGTTTCTGCATCTTGTTGAGTTTAACACGTCGAGTGAAGACGTCACCCTGTTGCTTCTCAATTTGCTTGAGGATCTTGTCGTAAAAGGCAATCATTGCGGCAGGAGAGTAACGTGTTCGACGAGGAAGAAGTGGCAGAAGTTGGCGTGCTTCCTCAAGATAGGTACGGGCTCGTTTTGCATAATGATGGCAATATGGTTCCCAAGCACTACTTAGAACAACCTTTCCGCCTGAAAGGTCCGCTTCAGTCATTCCATTACGCTCGAGTTCATCCAGAGGGAGGTAGACTCTGTCACGCTCAATATCTTCTCCAACGTCTCGTAAGACATTGGTCAGTTGCATGAAAATGCCCCATGATTCAGCGAATTTGCGGGCTCTTGGGTCATCATATCCATAGATTTCAATGCACATAAGTCCAACAACAGAAGCTACTCGATAACAGTAAACATACAATTCCTCAAAGGTTCTGTATCGGTTACTGTAAAGATCGTCTTCCATTCCAGAGATGAGATCGTCAAAGACACTTCGAGGGATGTTGTATCTATCGATTGTATCTTTCAGTGCTAAGAAAACAGGGTCTGTGCTGTATACTTCTGTGTAGCAAGTTGAAAGTTTCTTTCTAAAGAAAAACAATTGATTGATTTTGTTGAGATAAACTTCATCTTCCAAAATTGTGGTACGCTTCTGAAGAGATTCAAGTTGGAGACGGTACTCTGTTGCTTCTTGACTTAGTTCGACAGTTGAACCTGGGAAACGATCGGCCCAATCTCCATCTGCGATGTCGTCTGCACGGCGACAGAACGCATAGACTGCGCACATCGCCAACCTTTGTTCGTCTGGCAAATACTTGAATGAGTGATAGAAGTTACCCGCCTCTCTTTTGGTAAGCTCTTCGCAGTACCGATAAGCGAGGCGATACAATTCAATTGGTGGCTTGTCCGACCAAATTGGTGCGTCAAGGTCAACGAAAGGGTCGATCAATTCGTTTTGGTCGTTGAAGAGCCCAATCATCATTGCACCCTCTCGAAGTGCTTCCATTGCGGTGACACTTACTGCCTTTACGGCATCACGAGCAAGCATGACACCCGCTCGAAGTCGGTCAAGAGGAGTTGGTGAAGTTTTTGCCTCCACCGAACTCTCTGCCCCACCCTTGAGTGGAAAGAGAAGGTCCAGTGGTTTGCGGCGTTCCAACATCGTAAACAATTACGCCTAGCACCCGTTGTTTAAGAGACCTCCTCTCGAGCGTTCGCATCAAAGCGATGTTTATCAAATATGTAAACATGTACTTACAAGGGTTGCACCTAGGCACTCTTGTTTTTCGCAAGTAGTCTTTGAACTCCACCGGGAATAATCAAAGCACGCAATAATTTCTTGAAGTATCCCTTCATTTCGTCGCGAGTGACTTTTATTTTTTCGTCCGAATCGAGAATGTTTCCTTCTCGAAGTAAAGTTACGGTCCTTTGTCCAATCAGTACGGGGAGCATCGATGCCGCTTTGAGTCGAAATTGGCGGTCAGGTATCATCCGGATGTATTCAATTGCGGCATCAAGATGTTCGCTTGTCAGATCGAGATACGTATCGTACAATGGACGGAATGCATCGATGTTGCTTGTATTCAGCAAATCTTCAGGTTCGAGTCCATGGGCCTTCAATGAAGGACCGGGGATATAACAACGCCCGAATCGAACATCTTCAGGTATATCCCTGAGAATGTTGATCATTTGCAAAGCCTTACCAAAGCGTATTCCATTTTCGAAGAAATTTTTTTCCTTCTCTTCGGGGAGGGAGATGATGTGAGCAAGAGACATCTTGGTCCAAAATATGCCGACACAACCTGCAACCCTGTAGGTATAATCATCCAGTTCTTCCTCTGAATTTAATGAGGATATCTTGCCATCATCCTTTGCAATTCCAAACCGTTGCAGGTCAAGAATTTGGCCCCCGACAATAACATCGAGACATTCAAGAATTCGCTCTTGGTCACCCTGATCATATATCGACAAAGCTTGTACCACCTTTTCCACATTTCTCAACAATTCACCTTCATCTGGGTTTGATTGAATGTCCGCAAGGGCTGACAAATCAGGGAGATCAATCGAACGACCTTGGGCCACCTCGTTGTACTGGGTCAAGGCTTCGATCAAGTCGCTGGTTTGTCCAGCTTTCGAATCTGCGATTGTATCTGCAACTCGGGCAAGCAAATACAGCAATCCAATCTGTCCACGAATCTTCTTTGGGAGATATTTGAGTGTTGGGTAAAACGAGCGTGAAGTAGTCTCCAACAACTTGTCGATTTCTTCGTCTATCAACACCGACATGCCCGCCCTCCAAACAGTTCCAACGCCCTCTCCCGCATGAAGATTATCACTGTGTGTTGGATGATTTACAAGACATAACAACGAAGACTTTAGAATCAGGGATGTTTAGGTGGGTAAGGGTGAGGAGATGGAGTGTGGTTCCTGTGGAGCGGTAATCCCTGACGATTCTATCTTCTGTTCGGAGTGCGGAGCCCGGCAAGAAATCTCCAGAGCCGGCAGTTTTTCGGCCGTTGGTTCAACAAGTTTGAGTGGCGGTGAAGTCACTGGTGGTCGCGGTTTCGGTGTTGTTTCGGGTGAAGCAGTCCGACAACAACGTGACATGCAACAACAAGGAATGCCTCAAGGAATTCCAGCAGATATTCTACAAAACATCGCCTCAGGACTGCAACAGCAGAACAATCTTCCACCAGGTGGGCAACTCCCTCCGCAGCAACCAAGTCAATTCCCCAACCAAATGAGTAATCAATTCCCTCAACAGCAACCCTTCATCCCGCAAGGCCAACAACCAGTGCAACAGAACATTCCTGGCAATGTCATTCCACAACAAAGTGACATTCCACAACAGCCCCGAGGTCCAACCCTTGCAAGTGGTGCCGTTCCTAGTAACAACGTTGAATCACAGCTTGGCAAACAACTCGGAGGAACCACGGTGAGTAACAATCCTGCGTCTTCACCAACCGACGCTATGGTGAACCGGCTTGCGGAAACAGAACGTGCGGTCAAGAATGAACGCAGAAATCAATGGCTGAACATGAATCAATCCAGTGCATCCAATGTATTGGCGAACCTTGGAGCAGAACTTCCTTCACACCTCCGTGATGCTCAGGGGATTACTCCTGCAGCAGAGGTCATTGCTGGTACGATGGGCCAGTCACAATCCGATGGCCCAAACGATGCCTTACTCAGAAGAATGTGCGAAGTTGCATCACGCCGAGTTGCTCGAAAGCGTGGTGTTGCAGTCGAAACACCTGAGGCGAAAATTTCAGATGGCGTCCTCATTGTCAATCTCACCTACGTAGATGATGGACGTGTTCTCGACACACCGGAAGATCTCAGTTCTGCTTTTGAACATGCAATTCAAACTGAAGTTGCTCTCAAAGGTTATGACATGAACGTCGAAATTGTTCTCTCTTGCATGAAAGATGGTGAGGTAAAAACCATCGGAGCAGAAGAGGAAGAAGACGATGAAGAAATGTTTGCATGTGAGGTCTGTGACGGTCTTGTCAAGGAATCGGATCCAAAATGCCCACATTGCGGTGCAATTTTTGAAGATGAAGAGGAGGATGAGCCGCAACAGACTCGAAAAGGACCTCCTGGACCTTCTCGTTCCGGACCACCCGGACCTAAGAAATCAGGTGGAGGACCTCCCGGACCTAAGAAATCAGGAGGAGGGCCTCCTGGACCTTCTCGTTCCGGACCACCCGGGCCTAAGAAATCAGGTGGAGGACCTCCCGGACCTTCTCGTTCCGGACCACCAGGACCAAAGAAATCCGGAGGAGGCCCGCCTGGGCCTAAGAAATCAGGGGGACCCCCTGGACCTTCTCGTCCCGGACCTAGTGGGCCATCGAAGGGCGGACCACCCGGACCCAAGAAAGGTGGACCACCTGGGCCATCGAAAGGAGGACCACCCGGTGGCGGACCTCCGAAGGGAGGGCCTTCCGGACCAAAGAAAGGCGGACCTCCTGGACCAAAGAAAGGTGGACCCCCTGGGCCGAAGCGTGGCCCTCCGAAGTGACGAGGCGTTCATTTGTCTGAAATCGCCCATGATTTTGGAAACATTCGTTTTTCTGGAAAACTGCGCCCATCTCAAGTTGCTGCAGTATCAGTTATCAAACCTGAATTGGAGCAACAAGGGAAACATCTCCACATTGTAGCGCCCCCAGGATCTGGAAAAACCGTGCTTGGACTCTATGTATGGTCCGATCTCGTTCGGCTTCCAACACTTGTTCTCTCGCCTAATTCTGCAATACAAGCCCAATGGGCTGCTCGAACATCGTTGTTTGAGATGGATGGCAAAGAGGACCAAGTGAGTACGGACAGTAAAAATCCAGGTCTGATAACATCACTGACCTACCAATCCATAACGATGCCAAAAAAAGGAGGAGAGGACCTTGATGGGAGTGCGTTGGAACTATGGAGCCAAGTTCTTATCGAAAGCGGTGAAGCTGAAACAGTCGATTCAGCACTGTTGTGGATTGAGGATCTTAAAGATAACAATTCGGACTACTATTCTTCTCGTCTTTCCGTCTATAGAAAGAAAGTCAGAGATGATTTTGCAAAGCATGGAAACGCCCTTTGGACGTTACATGATTCTTCTCGAGATACATTGATGCGCCTCAAAGAAAAGGGAATTGGATTGATTATTCTCGATGAATGCCATCACTTGCTGCATCACTGGGGACGTGTCTTAGCAGAATTAAAGGAGTTCTTCGATGACCCAATTGTGCTTGGATTGACTGCAACGCCTCCTGATTATTCGACGATTGATGCAGAATCTGCTGAACGGTATCAAACGTTCTTTGGAGAAATCGATTACGAAGTTCCTGTTCCAGCACTTGTACGAGATTCGAATCTCGCACCGTATCAGGATTTGTGCTATTTTGTGCGACCTGCTACTCACGAAATCGAATACATCTCGAGAGTTGATGAAGAATTCGAGCAAATCATGGTCACGGTTGAATCTGAACCGACGTACGAAGACGCAATCCCTCGATTACAAGATTGGATTTACCAGCAACTTGACAGTAGAATTCTGCCTGGAGGTAAATCAGTCACGTGGGAAACCTACAATAATCGAAACGAAGAGTTCTGCCATGCAGCTCGAGTATATCTCTCAAGTTGTGAATTTCCTCTCCCTCCAAACGTCCCAAATTTACTTCCTAGCCAACTTGAAATGGGGCGTATGGCCTACCTCCGACCAGTTCTCGACAGATATGTTCGCCATGGCTTGCGGCGTTCAAAATCAACAAAGGACCATGAAAAAGGCAAGGAAGTTACGGATCGATTACGCCTCTTAGGAATTCAAATAACAGAGACAGGAGTTCGTCCATGTGCCTCTCCTGTTGGAAGAATTATGGCATATGCGTCCTCGAAAATTGAAGCCTTGTCGGAGATCATATCGACAGAAATGCAATCATTAGGGCCAGATATTCGGGCAGTCATCATTACAGATTTTGAGAAGACATCTGCTACAACACTCGTTGAAGGAGTCATGGATGATGAGGCAGGTGGTGCAATTGCTGCATTCCGAGCCCTTGTTCAATGCGACACTGGAGATATTCTCGACCCAGTGTTAATGACTGGGAGTACCGTTTTGGTCGATGATGATTTAGCGGAACGATTTCTAAAGGAAGCAAATGCTTGGATTGACGATCGGGAACTGGATATTAGACTCACAGACCAAATTCAGAACGGTTATCATGTAATCATTGGTAAAGGTAAAGACTGGATTCCACGCTATTACTCAATGATGATAACTGAGTTCTTTCAACAAGGTATCACGAAGTGCTTGATTGGAACACGTGGACTGTTGGGGGAAGGGTGGGATGCGTCGAGAATCAATGTTCTCGTTGATTTAACAACCGTTACCACGAGCATGAGCATTAACCAGTTGCGAGGTCGATCAATTCGTCTCGACAAGGAGTGGCCGGAGAAGGTTGCAAACAACTGGGATATTGTATGCCTTGCAGAAGAGTTTACCAACGGGTTCAAAGATTATGCCCGATTTGAAAAGAAGCACAAGCAATTGTATGGCGTATGCGATGATGGTGCAATCGAAAAAGGAGTGGGACACGTTCATGCTGCTTTTACTGAAGCAGAACCAGAAGGAATCAGCGAAGGAATGTCATTGTTCAATGATGAGATGTTGAAACGGTCACGAAACCGATCTCTTGCAAGGGATTTATGGGGTATTGGGCAACCGTTTTCTGCCCTGCCAAAGGAAGCTATTGAAACAAAATGCGGTGGAGGTTTTGGAGGAGGTTTTGGATTCAGTAACAAGCAAAGCACCGAATGGACGGATGAATCCATTGTCAAAGCAATGGCTTTGGCTGTATCAAACAGTCTAATTCATGCAGGATACATTTCACAACAATGCCGGGCAACGGGTGGAGATCGAGGTGGAGGTTGGCTACGCATGCACCTTGATAACAGCACTGAAGAAGAATCAAAAATATTCACCAAAGCGCTTGAGGAAGTCCTTGGCCCATTGGACAAACCTCGATATGTCATCTCAAGATATTCACGATTTATGACCGATACTTGGCTTTCAAAACTCCTTCCAGAAGTCTTGGCCAAATACTTGAGACCTGTCAAATCAAAACTCGTCATGCATCACATGGTTCCGAAAATATTAGCAACAAAGAAGGAAGATGCTGAATTGTTCCAAAAGTATTGGCAAGAGTTTGTTAGCCCAGCGGATTTGTTTTATGCGCATAGCTCAGATGGAAAACAACGCCTAGAAGCGATACGTCAGCAAAACCTAGTCCCTAAGAATTCTTTGCACAAGAAGCAAATTTTCCTATGAGCAAGCAGGGCAAGTAACTTTGTCACCTTTGCAAGCCGCACAGAAGCGGTTTCTACATTTGAAACATCGAAAGTCAAACACTGTGACAGGTGTTGAGCAAGTTGGATTTGCGCATACCTCGATGGCTTCAGTTGATGAGGAAGGCATCGAAGACCAGAATGCTCCACTCGAACTCGGTGTGGTCGCAGGAGTAGTAGAATATGTCCCAGCAATACTTTGGGGAGTCACTTGAGTTCCAATGTTGAGAACTTCTTGCACATAAGGGTTCGAGAAAAACGGTTTGGCTGATACGACTGGATATTTGAAGAACGATGCATACTTCGATGCTGCTTGATCAACACTCATTCCACTCAAATCGGACAATTGCATCTTTTGAATCAGGCGATCATACCCGTAATTCCCTTGAGGGCCTGAGTTAAATTGAGAACGATTTGCTTGAGGATATGCGGGGGTTCTTCCACCGTATCCATGTGTCGTTTCGGTAGTGAATCCTTCCTGCACAGAAACAATTTTGAAGATCAGGTGTGCAAGACCTGTGAAGAGAATTGTAAAGAATCCAACAAAACCAGCAAGATCTGATTCAATATCTCCTCCAACAAAGATCATCATTATCCCTGTTATGTAGAGGGTCCTGAATTTGAATTTCTTTTCCTCCGTCATCGTTTCACCTCAAGATGGCCATGGCGCCGTCTCCAAGCGCCATGGCCGGTTGAGTCTATGGCTACCTGCGTAGCGAGGTGCATGTCATTGTCCGAAGACTCCATTGGAGACAATAATACGTCATACTTGGAAGAATAAAGACTTATTCCCGAACAGCGATGCGTAATGAGGGCTCTGCTGTTCCCGAGAGGGTTGTGGAAGGATCAATCTGCCGATGAATACCCATCCGCGTCTCAAGTTCGAGGTGAGACGATGAATAGGATTGAGTTGGTGGTTGGTTTATTCCGTAGATTCCAATCGGTTCAAGTTCAACCGCCCAATCTGAATCTTCATCCATGATGTTCGAGATGCGTATCCAATCATGTTCCCGTTCTTTCAAGACAGATGCTCGCTTGCTCATTCCGTAGGATTTGAAAATTTTCACAACTTGAGGACGTGGGAGCGCAAGCGGGCAGAGCATCAGAATACGTTCTCCTTGTTGCCAAAACGAACACATCCCTAAGTTCTCATCGTTGATCATCCCCAACGCAGTTTCCATGGCTCCTTCACCAATCCCCCATGAGTAAGGCAGCCAGAAAAAGATGACTGAGCGATCTTTTGTTCCAGGCACATGCGTGCTAGCTTCAAGCATGTATTGTTGGACTGAACGGGTTTCTATCTCAGGTTTCCGTTGTTTTGGTTTCTTTTTGGCCTTCTTTTTCGGCTTTCGTGCACGTTTGGGAATTTTTTGAGCCGAGTCTATACGTGGGATATCCTTAAGCAAATCTTTCAACGGCTTTTTCAACTGATTCAGGGTAATCAATGTGCATTGGTAACCCGTCTTCCCATGGATTGAACCAGGCAACCGGATGATGCGTCTTGTATCAGCAGTTACTTTTTGGTCAACCTCGAAACCTTCCTCTATAACGCGAGTAAGTAATTCTTTACGCTTTTCCTTCACCAGCTCTTCCCGTTCCGTTGGGTCTTCAATGGCAAACTTATCTCGGTCTAAATCCACATAGAAGAGATGGAATCCCTTACTTCCAGAAAAGGAACAACTCAAAAATTCAATGGACGTATCCCGGACGAGGTAGTCTTGGAGATCGACTGCAATCGTTCTCGCTTTCTCGAGATTTTTGAGACTTAGAGGCGCCACATCGATATCGAAGACAATGAGATGATCGAGAAGGATTGGATGCGGTCGTTCTTTATCGCGAAGTCTGGGCAAATCGATTGGATCGAGCCACCTCGACGTTGAAATGTAAACGTCACTGACCACATCCTTACCAATGGCTTTGGTTAATGTCTGATGATTTCGAATACGTCGACGAGCCGTTACCCATCGCCCCTCGATGGTTCTCCAACGGTAAGAATGCTGATTTGGAGATGGAATCCACGTGAAATCAATAGGATTCTGAGCATAATGAGAGTGAAGTTCCTTGCTTCTCTCTTCGCTCATGTCACTCGTGTCTCAGTCCGGCTTTCTTCAAGGCTTCAAGAAGGACTGCCCCCAGTTCGGATGGGTCCTTTGCACAGGCAATACCTGCTGCCTCAAAGGCTTCGAATTTCTCTTCTGCAGTCCCCTTACCACCGGAAATAATCGCTCCTGCGTGCCCCATCCGCTTACCAGGAGGCGCTGTGGCTCCAGCAACGAATCCAACAATCGGTTTGGTCACATTCTCTTTGGCCCATGCTGCAGCCTCTTGCTCGGCATTCCCACCAATTTCACCAATCATAACGATGGCTTCGGTTTGAGAATCTGTTTCGAAAGCTGCAAGACAATCGATGAATCCAGTACCATTGACCGGATCGCCTCCAATACCAACACAGGTTGATTGCCCTTCTCCAATACTCATGGTTTGCGCTACAGCCTCGTAGGTCAAGGTACCGGATTTAGAAACAATTCCAATTCTTCCTTTTGCATGGATGTGGCCTGGCATGATACCAATCTTGGCACCACCATTCTCACCAGGTGTAATGATTCCTGGACAGTTCGGTCCAATGAGCCGGACACCTGGTCGGTTCTCAACGAATGCAACTGCCTTGACCATATCCAATGTAGGAATGCCTTCTGTAATACAGACGACGACACCTTCTCCTTTGATTTGGTCAAACGCATCTGCAGCCTCCATAATTGCTTCACCTGCAAACGGAGGTGGAACGTAAATTACTGTTGCATCAGCATCGGTTGCTTCAATCGCTTCAAACATCGAATTCCAGACAGGGTAGTCCTTTCCTTGTAGTTCAACGGTCTGACCACCCTTGCCAGGCGTACAACCGCCGACAATATTGGTTCCGTATTCGACCATTTTATCTGCATGGAACATACCCTGTTTTCCAGTAATTCCCTGTACGAGTAGCTTTGCGTTTTCTTCGATCCAGATTCCCATCAAACACCACCTCCAATGAGTTGTACAATCTTTTGGGCGCCTTCTGCTAAATCGTCAGCAGGGTGAATGTTCAACGTGGATGCAGCCAATATCGCCTTTCCCTCGTCGACATTTGTTCCAGCGAGTCGAACAACGAGTGGTACGTTGAGATCAAGAGCTTCAGTTGCAGCAATGACACCACGGGCGATGATGTCACAACGCATAATTCCTCCAAAGATGTTCACCAAGATTCCTTTGACATTTGGGTCCTCAAGAATGATTGAAAATGCGGTCTTCACCTGCTCTTCGTTGGCACCACCACCTACGTCGAGGAAATTCGCCGGCTCTCCACCGTACAATTTGATGACATCCATCGTTGCCATTGCAAGGCCAGCTCCATTGACCAGACAGCCAATGTTTCCATCGAGTTTAACATAGGAGAGACCGGTCTCCTTTGCACGAATCTCGACATCTTCTTCTTCCGATAAATCTCGTATGTCATCCCAGTTCTTGTGCCGGAATTCAGCGTTTTCGTCAAAGCTGACCTTCGCATCAAGTGCGACCATTTCGTCGGCTCCTGTTCGAACAAGTGGGTTGATTTCGACCATCGCACAATCCTCCTGCAGGAACAAGTTGTACAATGAACGAAGCATCTTTGCAAAGGACTTGTGAGCAACTCCAGCCAAACCAAGAGCGAGGCCAAGGTCACGAACTTGATAGCCCATTAGGCCTGCGTTCGGATCGACATTGATCTTGTGGAGAAGTTCCGGTGTCTCCTCAGCAACTTCCTCGATATCCATCCCGCCTTCGGTTGAAGCCATGATAAGAACCGACTTTTGCTCACGGTCAACCAGCAATGCCAGATAATACTCGTGAGCGATGTCACATCCAGATTCGACATACAGATGATTGACGACTTTGCCTTCCTCGCCTGTTTGTTTCGTTACCAACACGTGTCCGAGAATATTTGTTGCAAACGTCTGAACATCTTCTCGAGAAAAGGC
>MDSV01242465.1_pt1 | contig 20687 bp, 19 predicted proteins | sample 810851 | NCBI WGS metagenome assembly MDSV01 (sample SAMN05326640, study PRJNA326480) | marine metagenome | isolation source: seawater | place: Atlantic Ocean: North East | collected 2012 | reverse complement strand
CAGATTTTACTTAAAAAAATCTTCATATCATTTTTTTCAAAAGCATTTGATAATGAAAGCATTGGTTTTAAATGTTTTATTTTTTTAAATTTACCTGAAGCTTCGTAACCAACTTTGGTACTTGGAGAGTTTTTATTTTTTAAGTATTTATATTTCTTTTCAAGTTCAATTATTTCTTGTTTGATATAATCATAATCCTTATCAGTAACAATAGGATTATCTTGCCCAAAATATGCGCGATTATATATTTTAAGTTTTTCAATTTTTTTTTTATAATTTTGTTCGATTTCTTTCCTTTTCATGAATTTTTACTCTAACAAGCTTTTTATTTTCCTTCTTATTAAACCCATTTGTTTTTCTTTGTTTGTTTCTATAGGCTTATATTCTTTATTAAATACTTTATAACTTTTTGCATACCACTCACTTGAGCCGTAGTTATACCCTAGTATTAATGCAGCCTTTTTTGCTTCTTCCACTAGTCCAATTTTATAGTAAACTTCAACAAGTCTATGAAGAGCTTCCTCTATAAAAATAGTTTTATCGTAATTTTCTTTCACTGACTTAAGTCTATTAAGTGCCGGAATCCATTTTTTTGTTTTTATATAATACCTTGCTATTGACATTTCTTTAGCAGCTAACTGATTAATAATTAAGTCTATTTTAAACTTTGCATCGGTTGCGTAATCAGTTTCAGGATAGTTCGAAATTACATAATTAAATTTTTCTTGTGCTCTTAGTAGTGGCCCTAGATCTTTTTTCTCATCTAAAATCTGTTCATAAAAACATATTGCTATTAGATAATGAGCATAAGGTATATTTTCATCTGCTGGATAATTCTTAATATATCTTTCCAAATCAAAAACACTGTTTGAGTAAGAGTTTCTTGAATACTCAGAGTAAGCAGCCATTAGACTAGCTTTGGCAGCCCATGTTGTTTGCGGTAATAAAGATTCAACTTCTCTAAATTTTTTACCTGCGAAAAAAGCATCACCCTGTTTAAGTGCTTCAAGTGCCTCACCATAAAGAGCTATAACTGCTGCTTCATTACTTTCATCAGTCAAAACAAGCTCTTTATCTTTGTTAGAACAAGAAAATAATAATAAAATTGAAAATAATAAAGTAAGTATTTTTATTGGCATTTTAGATAATAAATTACTTTATCAAAAAATTTGATTATTACAATTTACTTAAACTTATATTTATTTATGCATTAGCAGCTAAAGGTCTAATGTAACCGCTATCTTTGGCTTCTTCTTCCTCTTCGAAACTTTCAAATTCCCAATTTGATTTATTTGAAAGAAATTTTCTTAACAAAACATTTGTTAATTGATGACCACCTTGTGAAGTCTTGATATGACCAAATATTCTGTATCCTGAAAGCATTAAATCCCCTAAACAATCTAATATTTTATGTTCTACGAATTCATGTCTATGTCTCAGTCCATCATCATTTAGTATTTTATTTTCTTTAACTACAATAGCATTTTCTAAAGAACCTCCTTTACCCAGCCCCTGCTTTTGGATTTGGTCAATATCTTCATATAAACAAAATGTTCTTGCGTTATATACAGACGTTAAATCTCCAGTGCTTAATTTAAATTCTTTTCTTCTAGTTCTAATCAATGGATTTTTATAAACTATTTCAAAATCAATTATTAAATCTTTTTGTAGTGGTTCAATAGATATATGTTTAAATCCTTCTATTACTTCAACTTTTTTTAAAACTTTAATAAATTTTCTTTTTTCTTTTTGTTCTTCTATTCCAACAGATCTTATTGCTTCTACAAAATCAAAAGCTGATCCATCCATTATAGGAATTTCTGAAGCATTAACTTCAACTAGAACATTATCTATACCTTCTCCATAAAAAGCTGCCATCAAATGTTCTATGGTAGAGATAGATACTCCTTCAGAATTTTGAATTTTTGTACATAAAACTGGTGAATTAACATTATTATAATTGGCTTCTATAATATTTTTGCCATTATCAACATCTATTCTTTTAAATTTTATCCCTGAATTAGCTGGCGCTGGTTTTAAAGAAAGTTTTACTTTTATACCATTGTGTAGACCTATACCCTCTAATTCAACATTATCTTTAATTGTTTTTTGCTTATTTGAAGGCATGACAAATTATATACAAAAAGCATGAAATCCTTGAAAGAAAACTTATATTACTAAAAAATACAGCTATAATTTTATGTCAAATTACTAAAAATTTTGGAAAAAAAATTATTTTTGTTGTTATCGTCGCTTTTTGACTGGGGAATTGCCTCAGTTTCCCAACCATCTTTGATCAGTTTAAGAGCACCAAAACAAGCATCAAAATTATCCTTTTGTTCAGACAATTCTTCTACATTTTGCGTTGACTCAATTTTTTTTACATCAGAATAAAAAAAATTTGAACAATATTTATGTAAATTTATAAACCTAGATCCTCCACCTGTGATATATAAATTGTTTCCAAGTTTGGGGTCAAACCCTGACAAAATTATTTGTTTTTTTATTGTTTCAAAAATTTCATTTAATCTATCTTTAATAACATCTAATAATAAGGTTTTGCTTATTTTTCTAAAATTGGTACTTTTAAAATAACTATTTTTTAATAATTCGTTTTTATCAAAAACTTCTTTGTTATCTTGAAAAGAAAAATCAATTTTTTTTACTATATCTTTTGATTCTTCTAAGTTTAATAAACAAACTTTTGAGACGTCTTTAATAATATGGTTTACTCCAATAGGTAATGTCATAGAATTTATAAGTGCTAGATTTTTAAATATTCCTAAACTAGTTTTTTCAAATCCCATATCTATTAAAATTACTCCAAAGTTCAGATCGTTATTATTTAATAATTGTATTCCTAACGAAAATGTACTTGAAATAAATCTTTCTACTTCAATATCACAATCAATAAATACCTGATTTATATTTTTTATGTTATTTTTTGGCATGGCAACAAAAGTCATTTCATGGCTTAAATAGTTAGCATAAACATCAATGGGTTCTTCAGTAAATGTTTTTCCGTCTACGATATAATTGTGATTAAAAATATGAATTATTGACTGAGTATTATCATTAAGCGTTACTTGTTTTTTTGCTTCTTTAAGTAAAAAAGTAATATCATCTTTATGAATCTTAGATCCATTTATTTTTCTATTTTTTGAAAGTTTTGTACACAAAAATTCAGGCTGCTCAATAATAACATTAATTCTTTTTAAAGAGACTTCAGCTTTTTTTTCAGCTGCACTTATACACGATCTAATCACATCAGACGCTTTAGATAAATTTATTACAACACCATTATGAATACCGGCCGAATCACATGATGATGTAGAAAGAATTTCTGAACTATTATCATTTTTAATTTTAAAAATTACACATTTTATTTTAATGTTACCAAGTTCAATTATTCCTATTGCTTCATTATAAATCATTATTCTACTATTACCTTACCCTCTATTCTTAAATCAATAATATTATAACTTTTAAAATTTTCATGATCTAATAATTCAATAGCTAAATGAAAAGCTTTTTTAGTTTTATTTGCTGGTAACTTTATTATTTTGCCATTTATTAACTCTAAATCCCATCGACCAATTTGAAAATAGTAATAATTTTTTACTATCTCATCTGGAAAACTTGATTCTTTTAATTTAGAAAAAAAATCTACAAATTCATACTCAGCTCCCTCGCCAAAAATAATTGGATAGTAATCTTCTGATATTTTACTATAAGAAATTAAATTTGATGAATTATCTAAAAAATATTTTTTATTATTTTTAAAAACTATTGCAATTGGTTTAGTTTCGTGAATTTTTATTATTAAGGTATTTGGGTATTTTTTTTTTACTTCAATTTTATTTAAAAATTCAATTTCTTTTAGTGGGTCATTTATGTCAATTTTTTTAATAAAAAAAATATTTTTTCCAACTAGATGCTCCAATCTTTTTGATATATTGGTAGTTTTTATTATTTTATTATTTGTTATGTTTATATGCTTTATTTTAAAAAAGAACTTTTCTTCTTTTTTAAAATTTATAAATTCTATAGGATTATAAGTTGTTAATAGTATTAGAGCGATTATTAATAAAAAAATTCTATTGAACTTACTCATCTATTATAACTAGCATTTTTAACCATCCATAAAACAAGATCTTCAAATCTAATTCCACAGTATTTTGCAATTTCAGGAACAAGAGATAATTTAGTCATACCTGGTTGAGTATTTGTTTCTAGTAAATAAAATTTATTTTTAAAAAATCTGAAATCTGACCTGGTAATACCTTTGCATCCTAAAATTTTATGAGCTTTTTTGGCTAAAAAAAGTACTTCTTTATATTTTTTTTTTGTAAGTGGCGCTGGCATAATATGCCTTGTTTGGGCTGCATCTGAGTATTTCGCTTCATAATCATAAAAATTTCTCTTTGGTATTAATTCAATAGCGCCTAAAGCTTTATTGCCCATAACCGCAACTTGAATTTCTCTACCAGGAATATATTTTTCAATTAAAATCTTTTCATAATTTTTTGATAATTTTCTATACTTATTATTTAATTCCTTAATATTATTGCAAATATAAACACCTAGGCTAGATCCTTCACTGTTTGGTTTTATTACTAATGGAAATTTTAATTTATTAATTTTTACTTTATTAATTAAAGTAGAGTTTATATCATTTTGCAATAGTATATATTTTGGTACTTGCAAATTATTTTTTTTGAATAATATTCTTGATAATTCTTTATCCATAGCTAAGCTCGACGAAATAACGCCTGAATGTGTATATTTTATTTTTAAAGATTCCAGTATACTTTGTACAAATCCATCTTCACCATATTTTCCATGAAGAGCATTTAAAACTATTTTTGGTTTTAGTTTTTTTAGTTCTGAAACAAAATGACCGCATGCATCTAAATTAATAACCTTAAATCCCTTTTTTTTTAAAACACTTGAGCATGCTTTACCAGTTAAAAAACTTATTTTTCTTTCATTAGATAAACCTCCTAGCAGGACAACAATTAAATTTTTCATTAAATTTTTCCTATAATTTGGACTTCTAGTTCTAAATTAATTCCAGTATTTTTAAATACTTTATCTTTAACTTGAATAATTAATTGTTCTAAATCTTTTGATTTTGCGTTGCCATTATTTATGAAAAAATTACAATGCTTGTCTGAAATCTGAGCATCACCTACTTTCATTCCAGCGCAACCAGAATCTTTGATTAGCTTCCACGATTTAATATTTTCTGGATTTTTGAAAGTACTACCACAAGTTTTAACTTTTAAAGGTTGTGTTTTTTCTTTTCTTTTTAAAAAGGTATTAATTTTTTTTTGAATATTTAATTTACTGTCTTTTTTTCCTTTAAAAGTTGCACTAACAAATATTAAATCATTATTTAAGTTAGATCCTCTATAATGAAATTTAATATCTGAGGAATGTATCACTTTAATGTTTCCTGAATAGTCCATCACTTGAACTGAAACTAATATCTTAGATATATCTTCTCCATAGCAACCAGAATTCATTCTAACACCACCACCAATTGCACCAGGAATGCATGATAAAAATTCGAAGCCTGTTAATGAGTTTTCTAAAGCAAAATTTGAAATATTTTTATCTAAGGCTGATGCTCCCGCTATTATTGTATCGGATTTTAATAATGATATATGTGAAAATGATTTACCAAATTTAATAATCACTCCATCAAAACCTCCATCTCTTATTAGAGTATTGGAACCAGCTCCAATAATTTTAATTTCAGCAATTCTACTTATTTTTTTTAAAAAAAAAGAAAGTTCTTTTAAATTATGTGGGCGAAATAATACTTTTGCTGGACCTCCTAAATTAAACCAAGAAAGTTTTGATAAACTCTCATTGAAAGAAATTTTACCAGAAATGTTCTCTTTAATGTTTTCTATTTCAGATATTAAATTCATTAAATTTCTTTACTAATCTCTCTTATCCAGTTAGAGATGCTGCCAGCACCCATACAAATAACAACTTCATCGACTAGCAGATTTTTTTCAATATATTTTTTTAATTCATTTTTATTTTTGATATTAATAACTTGAGTTGATGATTGTTTTGTAATTAATTTTGAAAAAGTTTCTTGGCTAAAATTAAAATCTCTTTTTTCACCTGCCGCATAAACTGGGCAAAGGATTACTATATCACTTAATTTAAAAGATTCTGCAAAATCTCTCTTTAATAGTTTAACTCTAGAATATCTGTGTGGTTGAAAAATACTCACTATTTTCCTATTCTTATAAACATCTTTTGCTCCATTTAGTACAGCTTTTATTTCTGTTGGATGGTGTGCATAATCATCATAAAAATCTACTTTATTGATAGAAAATATTTTTGTAAATCTCCTTTGTATTCCAGAAAATTCTTTCAATGTTTTTTTTATAATATCTACTTTAATTCCTATATTTAAAGCAACTGCAATCGAAGCTGTGGCATTCGACACATTATGATCACCTAATAAATTAACTTTTATATTCTTAATTTTATAGCTTCTAGAGCCTATTAAATTTACTTTCAAATCAAAAGTTGAAAGAGTTGAACTTTTTCTTAAATTTAAAATTTGATAATTTGATTTTTTATCAAATCCATAAGTTAAGAAATTATTACTATTACATTTTAATAATATAGATTTTAAATTCTTATTATCTAAACAAACAATTGATTTGCCGAAAGATGGGGTTTTATTAATAAATGAATAAAAACTATTTTTTAAATTATTAAAATCACCGTAATAATCTAAATGTTCTTTATCAAGATTAGTAACTATTGAGTATGTTACTGGTAGTTTTAAAAAACTTCCGTCAGATTCATCGGACTCTATAACTGCCCATTCACCTTTTCCTAGATGAGCGGTATTTTTTAATGAATTAATTACTCCTCCATTTATAACTGTGGGGTCTAAACCAGACTTTGATAGAATATTAGCAACTAATGATGTTGACGTTGTTTTGCCGTGAGAACCTGCAACTACTATATTTTTCTTAAGAGAAACTATATTAGCTAATACTTCTCCTCTTTTAAAAACTGGTATTTTTCTATCTCTGGAAGCTTTTAATTCACAATTATTTTTTTTAATGGCTGAAGAAATAACTACCATTGTAACTTTATTAATATTTTTTTTATTATGATGAAAATAAACTTTGATACCTGCTTTTATTAATCGATCAGTATTTTTATTTTTACTAATGTCACTTCCCTGAACTACAAAGCCCATATTTTTCATAATTTGTGCAAGTCCACTCATACCTATTCCTCCAATACCTATGAAGTGAATTATTTCATTGCTGGCAATATTTATTTTCATATTTAAATTAATTCTTTGACAGTATTTTCAACTTTTGAATAAACTTCACTGTTATTAATTTTTTTCATATTAAATCTAACGTCTTCTAATCTTTTTTTATCTTCCAAAATACTCACTATTAAATTAAATAAGTTTGTGATGCTAAAATTTTTCTGTTCTAAAATCCAGCAACAACCTTTTTCGTCATAATGTTTTGCATTTAAATATTGATGGTTATCGATAGATTCTGGCAAAGGAATGGCTACAAAAGGTGTCCCTATTTCCACTAATTCTGCCGTAGTTGTAGCTCCACACCGGGATATTGCAAGGTCACTTGATCCTATCATCCGTAAAATATTGTTTGAAAATGTAAAGACATTATTTTTTATATTATTTTTGTTGTAAAAATTAATTATTTCATCCATTTGGTCTTTTACGCACTGTTGATTAATTTGAATTTCATAGCCTTTATCTTTTATCATTTTAATAACTGGAGGTATGATTTCACCAAAAATTTTAGCTCCTTGACTTCCACCCAAAACTAATATTGAAAAAATTTTATTATTTTTATTATTTAAGTGATCCATAATATCTTTGTTTAGAATATTACCAATTAAAAAAGTTTTATTTTGATATTTTTGGGCGAAATTTTCTGGTGTTTTAATTCCTAAAAGAATTTTTTTGGCTATAGGTGATAAATTTTTATTTGCCCTACCCAAAACAGAATTACTTTCATATATAACTAATGGTACTTTGAAAAATTTAGAAGCATATGAAATTGGAAAAGAAACATAACCACCAAAACCAAAAATTAAATTTGGTTTTTCTTTTATTATAATTAAAATTGATTTTAAAATTGCAAAAAATATTATTATAAAAGAAAAAAGTTTTTTAATTAAATTTTTATTTGTTGGTGAGCTTGTTTTTATAATTATAGATTTATGTTTTGAGTACTTCTCTAAAAATTCCTGACCTCTTTGATCTGTTACTAATAGAATTTTATTTCCCTTTTCAGAAAAATATTTCATAAGATTTATTGCTGGAAAAATATGACCGCCTGTTCCACCAGTAGTAAAAATAATTTTTTTATTCATCTTCCAAATATCTTGTAGAATCTTTTCTAGTAAAATTCAAAATAACTCCAGCTATTATGGAACTTCCAATAAGTGATGATCCACCGTAGCTCAAAAAAGGCAGGGTCATCCCTGTTGTGGGTAACAATCTGGTATTTACTCCAATGTGAATAAATGTTTGAATTATAAGTATTGAGATTAAACCTACTAAAGCTAATTTCAAAAATTCGTCTTTTTCCAAAAAAACTTTGTTTAATACTTTATAACTCAGTACTAGAAATAAAATTACTATAAATAAAACAAATAAAGCACCAAATTCTTCCGAAATTACAGCCACTATATAATCTGTATGCGCTTCAGGAACTTTATCTTTTAGTATGCCTTCTCCCATTCCTTGCCCTGTAAGACCTCCTTGCTTTATAGCATCAAGCGCTTTTTGTGTTTGAAAATTATCACCTGTACTAGGATTAAGAAAATTTTGAACCCTTGAAATAACGTAACCAAATTTTGATGGAAAAAAATAAACTAAAAAAAAAATAGTAAATAAAACAACAAATCCTAAAATTGTTAAAAAATACATATTAAAACCTGAAACAAATATCATAATTAACCATGAGCCTAATAGTAATAATGTTTGACCTAAATCTGGTTGATTGATCAGTAAAACTGAAATAAAAAATAGAATAAAAAAAGACAGCAAGTATCTACTATAAATATTCATATTGCTATTTAGGATAATAATTTTTGCTACATAAAGAATAAACAATGGTTTTACTAATTCTATTGGCTGAAATTTTGGAATAATAAATAAATCGAGCCATCTCTTTGAACCTTTAATCTCAGTACCAATAAAAGGCACCAAAAGAAGAAGTATAAAAGAAATAAAAAAAAAATAAGGAAAATATTTTATTATTTTATTTTTTTCCTGAATCGAAATAATGAATAATAATAATAAAGATAAAATTACAAATATTAGATGCTTTATAAAAAAAAAGTATGTTTCCTTATCAAATTTTTCTGCAACCACTGATGAAGTAGAAGAAAACGAAAAAAAAAGTCCAAGAAAAAAAAATAAAATAAATAGGAATAAAATTTGTTTATCTATATTTCTCCACCATTTTGCTATTAATCCAGTATTTTCTCTTCCAAGATTAAACATTTAATTTACCCTTAAAATTTTTAAATATTAGTTTTTTAAAACTAATACCCCTTTCCTCAAAATTTTTAAATTGATCAAATGATGCTGCTGCTGGACTTAATAAAATTGTACTATTTTTATTTTTAGTATTTTTTATATCATGCAAAATATCCTTTAATGCATTTGATAAATTTTTTGATACTTTAAATAAAATATCTTTTTTAATTTTTTTTTTAAAAAATTTTATATTTTTTCCAATAATATAGGCTTTAATTACGTTTTTTTTTATATTTTTAAGATAAAAACTATCTTTTAATTTTGGTAAGCCACCAACTATCCAATAAATATTATTATAATTTGATAAAGATTGTAGAGTAGCGTCAAAACTGGTTGCTTTTGAATCGTTAATACAGATAATTTTATTTTTGGAAAAAACAATTTCCTGTCTATGTTGAAGAGGTTTAAATTTATTTACTGCTTTAATAATAACTTTATTACTTACTCCTAATTTTTTGACAATACTGTATGCAAAAGATAAATTTTCTAAATTTCCCTTACCTTTAAAATAATTATTATTAATCTTCTTTAATAAAAAATTGCAATTAGATTTATTAACTAAAATTAGATTAGATTTTATTTTATTTTTTTTTATTATATTCTTTATTTTATTTGAATATTGATTTGATTTATTTAAATAAGAATAATCAGATTTATTTTGACCAAAAAAAATTTTAGATTTCACTTTTGTATAATTATTTATATTTTTATGTCTATCTAAATGGTCTGGAGAAACATTTAGTATAGCTGCATGTTTGGAGCGAAATATTTTAGAATATTGCAATTGATAAGATGAAACCTCTAAAATAAAAATATTTCCTTTTTTAAATTTGTTAATTGATAAAATAGGATCACCAATATTACCTACAGTTTTTACATGACGTCCATCCATTTTAAGTATTTTCTCAATTATTTTACAAGTTGTAGATTTTCCATTTGTGCCAGTTATAGAAATCATTAGAGAATCTTTGTTTATCTCAAAAAATAAATCTAAGTCAGTTATTACTTTATTTAAATTTTTATTTATATATTTTCTTATTTTACATTTATTTATGTCTATACCTGGACTTATAACTATTGTGTCCATGGATCTTTCTTCTAACCAAAATTTATTAACGGGAATCTTTAATTTTTTTATTTCATTTCTTCTTTCTTTGCTATCGTCCCAACAATATATTTTTGCTCTCAATTTTTTAAATGTTTTTGCTGCTGAAAGGCCTGTTATGCCCATCCCATAAATCGCAACTTTTTTATTTTGATATTTTTGTAAAGCAACCATAGGCTACCTTAGTTTAAGAGTTGCTAAACCAATTAAAGCCAAAATTATTGATATAATCCAAAATCTTATTACTACAGTAGATTCTGCCCAGCCTTTCTTTTCAAAATGATGATGTAAAGGAGCCATCATAAAAACTCTTTTTCCAGTCAGTTTAAATGAAATTACTTGAATTATAACTGATACTGTCTCCAAAACAAAAAGACCTCCTATGATTGCTAAAACAATTTCATGTTTAGCAATAAGACTTAATGCTCCTAATGATCCTCCTAGAGATAAAGATCCAGTATCTCCCATAAAAATTTTTGCTGGAGGAGCGTTATACCATAAAAATCCTAGGCAAGATCCAACCACTGAACCACAAAAAATTGAGGACTCACCCACATTTGCAATATAAGGTATTTGTAAATATTCGGAAAAAACTACATTACCTACAACATAACAAATAAGTGTAAATGATATTGCTACAAGCATAACAGGTACTGTTGCTAGACCGTCTAAACCATCAGTAAGATTAACAGCATTTGATGATCCAACAATTATAAAAATAGCAAAAGGAATAAAAAATAAACCTAAGTGCAATGTTAAATTTTTAAAAAACGGAAAATACAAATTTTTAAGATGCTCGTGGTCACCATATTTGATTAATATAATTACAGCGATAAACGAAAGGAGAATTTGCAATATAATTTTCATAGCAAAAGATAAACCTCTAGAATTATTATGTTTTATTTTTAGATAATCATCAATCGCTCCAAGTAAACCAAAACTTGTAGCTACCATTAGTAAAACCCAAATATATATATTATTTAAATCAGCCCATAGTAACGTTCCGAAAAGTATTCCTGTAAGAATGAGAATACCACCCATCGTAGGTGTTCCTGATTTTTTAACAATATGATTTATTGGTCCATCATCTCTAATTGGTCCAGTAAACTTGTGTGATTCAATAAATTTTATAAAAGGTCCCCCAATGATAAAAACTATCGCTAGTGAAGAAATTACTGAAAGTCCTGTCCTAAAAGTTAAATAGCGAAAAACATTTAGTGCTGAAAATTGATCCACTAATGAAATTAAAAAATTATATAGCACTGATGTTTTCCTTTTTAATATTTTTTGAAAATTTATTCAATCCTGTAGCATTTGATCCTTTTACCATAAGTAAATCATTATTGTGAATAATTTTAGCAAAATATTTGTAAGCATCTTTAAGGTTTTTAAATATTTTTCCTTTTTTGTTTTCAGACAAGTAGTTAAAAGTTTCTTTTATATACTTTCCATAAACGAAAACTTTATCTATATCACTACTATTAATTACAACTGATAATTTTTTATGAAGTAATCTAGATCTTTTTCCTAATTCCAACATATCTCCTAGAAATAATATTTTATTCATACTATTTTTTCTTTTATAAAGGCTTACATTATTAATAGCAGATATCATAGATAGTGGATTTGCATTATAACTTTCATCAATAAATTTAAATTTTTTTTTGAATTTTTTTACAATTTTAATATCACCTCTTCCATCAGGAATTTTAAAACTTATAAAACTATTCTTTAAAAGATTTAAATTTAAATCTAAAGTAGATAAAATGGAAATACATGCTAAAATATTATTTATAAAATTATTTGTAAAATTCTTTATATCAAAATAAAAAGTTTTTTCTTTTATAATAATTTTTAATCTATAATAGTTTTTTGTTTTTACAAAAGAGGTCAAAAAAACATCTGCTTTTTTGCTTGAACTAAAAGACGTTACTTTTACTCCTTTTTTTTTAGCTTTGTCATATAAAAAATTAAAGAATTTATCATCTTTATTTAAAATAATACTTCCACCTTCTAAAACATTATCAATTATTTCAGCTTTAGCTTTCGCTATATCTTTTAAATTATTAAAATTTTTAATATGTGCTTCAGAAATATTAGTAATAATTGCGACTTCTGGTTTAACAATCTTTGATAAATTATTTATTTCCCCCTTTTTATCCATCCCTATTTCAAATACACCGTACTCTGTATTACTTTTTAAGTTAGATACGCTTAGAGGAACTCCAAATTTATTATTATAAGAATGTGGAGAGCTATGCACTTTTCCATATTTTTTTAAAGCAAAACTAACTAAATTTTTTAAAGTTGTTTTTCCCGCACTTCCAGTAATTCCAATAATTTTTGCAGAAGTTTTATTCCTAGTTTCATTAGCTAAATTATTTAAAGCAGAAAAAGTATTTTTTACTTTAATAGTTTTATTTTCCATTACATTATTTAATTTATTGCTTATTACACATTTGATAGCACCTTTAGATATAGCTTCTCTAACAAAATTATGTCCATCTAAATTTTTTCCTTTTATAGCAAAAAATAAATTATTTTTTTTAATATTTTTAGAATTTATAGATACACCGTTATAATTAATGTTTTTAAATCTGCTATTTAGGATATTTTTTTTTACAATATTTTTAATAATCTTTTGGTCTGAGAAATGAAAAATTTTATTTCCATAATCCTGTGTTGTTTCATGACCTTTACCTGCTACTAATAATATTTCGTTAGCATTTAATTCTTGAATAGCCATTTTAATTGCTCTTTTTCTATTTGGAATATCTAAGGCCAATTTTTTGCAACCTACGATTATTCTGCGCCTAATTGATTTAGGATTTTCATTCCTTGGGTTGTCATCTGTAACAAATATTTTACGACAATACTTTGCAGCAACTTTGCCCATTAATATTCTTTTTTTTTTATCTCTGTCACCTCCACATCCAAAAACTATTATTATTTTTTTTTTAAATTGTGTTTTTAAGGCGATTAAACTTTGTTCTAAAGCATCAGGAGTATGTGCAAAATCTACAATAATATTTGAATTATTATCGAGATTTACAATATTTTCTAGTCTACCGTTAACTGATTTAATTTTATGAATTTTATTTAAAATTTTTTTTTGACTTAATCCGCAATATGATGCTGCAAGTACAGCCATAAGTAAGTTTTTTACTTGAAAATATCCTATGAGTGGTACTTTTATTATAGAAATTTTTTTATTAATACTAATCTTAACAATTTGTATATTTTTTTTATATTTATTGCTTAAAATTTTTATATTTTTGGACTTATCTCCAATTGTAATTAACTTAATATTTCTTTTTTTAGATATATTTTTTATAATTTTAAATTCTTTATTTCCTTCATCTGTAATAATTTTAGAATTTTTTTTTAATAAAGTATTAAATAGATAAAGTTTTGAACTTAAATATTTTTTCATATTTACGTGATAATCAAGATGGTCATGACTAAGATTAGTAAATATTCCAATTTTTATATTTAAATAATTTAGTCTTCTTTGGTCTAATCCATGGCTAGAAGCTTCTATAATTACATAATTTACTTTATTATTTGCTAAGTCTTGTAAGTTTTTATGCAAAAATAAAGGGTCAAGTGATGTTAAATTTGTTTTTTTTTTTAAACCTTTTTGAATTAATACCTAGGGTGCCTACAGAGGCTGCTGGAATTTTATTTAAACTTAAAATTTGATAAAAAAATTCAGCTACAGAAGATTTTCCATTTGTGCCTGTTACTGCTATTATATTTTTTGGTTTTGTTTTATAAAATCTTGAACAAGCTTCAGATAAAACTTTTCTAGCATCTTTAACAAAAATTATTGGTATTCGGTAATTTTTGTTAATTATTTTTTCATCGCTAATAATAGTAGAGGCACCTTTATCAATGGCTTGCCTTATAAATCTAACACCTGATGTTTTTTTACCTCTAATAGCAAAAAAAATATTTTTTTTTTTTATATTTTTGCTATTAAAAGAAATACCACTTACAGGTATTTTTCTATGCTTTTTGGGCAATGATTTAATAAAATTTTCTAAAAACATTTAAAAATTATTAGAAGCTTGTAGGTTATTTATGGCTAAAATTGGACCAATTTTCTCAATAATTTTTCCTGCAACAACAACTGTATTCCATCCAGAAGTATTACGCTTTTCTCCTTTATATTTATACCCTTTTGGAAACTTTTCAGATGGTGGAAATTGGTAAACAAAAAATGGAGCCGGTTTTGGTTCATCCAGCATTACTAATAAAACATACTTGGGTTTGCTTATAGGAAAAAGTGAAACAAATGTATTTAGCTTTGCTTTAGAGTTATATTTGACTGCAGTTCCAGTTTTTCCACCTACTTCATAACCTTCAATATTAGCAAAATTTGCTGTACCTTCATCAAGACTCACCACTTTTCTTAGCATATCTTTTATACTGTTACTTGTTTCATTAGAAATTAACTGTTCTTTCTGTCTAGAATTTTTTTTTTCTTTTTTTAAAATAGATGGGTAAATTTTATATCCTCCATTTCCTAAAATAGCATACGCCTTAGCTAGTTGCAGAGGAGTAGTAGTAATTCCATGTCCATATGAACTTGTTGCAAGTTTACATTTTCCCCATTTAAATGTAAGCGGAGTACCAACTTCTTCTAAATCAAAATTAACTTTATTCAATAATTCTAAAGTATTTAAAAAATCTTTATATTTTTCAACTCCAACTTTTTGTGCAATTCTAACAGCGCCAATATTAGATGATCGAACTAAAATTTGTTCTGTACTTAAACTAGTGGGTAGTTTGTCATGTTCTGTGATTTTATATTTATCGCAAGTAATACTATTTTTTAAATTTTTAAATACCGTGTTAGATTTTATTATTTTATTTTCTAATGCTGCTGCGATAGTAAAAGTCTTAAAAACAGAGCCTAACTCGTATACACCAAGAGTAATTTTATTTGTAAAAATATGATCGTTTACTGAAATTCGATGATTTAAATCATAATCTGGCAAAGAAACTAGTGACAAAACTTCACCGTTTTCAACATCCATCAAAATTGCTGCTGCTCCAACATTTTTAAAATTAAACTTAGAGTTGATAAGTTCATTTCTTATTAGATATTGTAAATTTGAATCTAAAGATAAATTTAGAGGCTTATTCTCAAATTTTTTTCTTTTAAGTTTATTATCAAAAAATTTTTCTACGCCTGAAATACCTGTATTATCATCATCTATTTGACCTATAACATGACTAAAAAGATTTTTTTGCGGATATATTCTAAATTGTTTTTTTTCAAATGTTATAGCGCGATTACCTATTAACCATAGATTAGTTTTTTCTTCTTCAGTTAATCTTTTTTTAATATAAAAAAATTTTCCTTTATTTAATTTATTGTTGACTTCGCTATAATTTAAATTAGGAAAAATAATTTTTAAATTTATTAAAAAATTTTTTTTATCTTTTATTAATTTAGGCCTAACGCCAGCTGAATAAACATCAATATTTCTGGCAAGAATTACTCCATTCCTATCAACTATATCTGCTCTACTTGCTATAGAATTATCATTAGTGCTTAAAGAAGCTATATTTTTTTCTGGAAATAATGAAAGATAGATTATTTTTATACTAAATATAAATATTAAAGCTGAAAAGCAAAAAAATAGAAATGCAATTTTATTTGATGAAATCTTTATTTTATTATTTTTTTTTAAAATCTCTGATTCTGTACTATCTTCAAAAAAAAAACTTTTTAATTCATTATTTTTCTTTTTACTATTCATCAATAATTATTTGCCTGGAACAACAGGAATTCCAACAAAAAGCTTAGCTAATTGAAAAAGTGCCCATCTTTGAGCTCTTCCCGAGCCCATCAACTCTCCTGGGTTTTGATACAAATAAGATATCTCCTTCTTCTTCATTTCAATTCTTTTTGCTAGAGTTAATTTTATTTCATTTGGAATTTCCTTGGGATTAGAATAAATTTTTTTAAGTTTTACCAATTCAGTCTTTTTTTCTTGAATTTTTTTAGCAATTTTTTTTTTTATTTCTGGTTTTGAATTTTTTTTAGAACTTTTTACTTGTACCTTTTCATATTCTAAATCTTTTATCTGCGACTTTTTATATGTAATAAAATTATATTCTAGATGTTCTTCAGCTAATAATACTAAATTTTCAGGAGAAGTAATAATTTCGTGATCTAAAGTTTCTTTATGTAAATCAGCTTTTAAATTATTGATTGATTTTTGATAGATGTTTATATTTTTTTGAAGATTTCTAGTATCATTTTTAATAATTGATACAAACATTAAACCACATACAAATAGAATTGTAATAATAGAGTAATTTTTTATAGGTTGATGTTTTTTTTCTTTTGGAAGTGTATGTATCCATTTTTCTGGATTTGAATTATGTTCATCTTCATAATCCTTCTTACTAAGAGTTAGTGTTTTGATCCATTGATTTGAGTTTATTTTCATATTTTTATTTCATTTATTCTAAAATATTTGTTAAATTTTTTTTGAAAATCTTTAAAATAATAAAAAGAATTATTATTTCTAATTCCATATCTTAACTTGGCTGATCTTGATCGAATATTTTGAATAATTTCTTTACGAGTAGGTGTTAAAGGTTTTTTAGATAATATTTTAAATAAATTAGATTCATTATCTTTTAAAAATAAATATCTGGATGGATTTTTTTTTAAATTTGAATATAAATTAAAAAAATTTTTTACTATTTTATCTTCAAGTGAATGAAAACTTACAATAATTAATATTCCTCCATCTTCTAATATTTCTGTTGCAGCTATTAGTCCTTGGACTAACTCGGTTAATTCTTGATTTATGAAAATCCTTATAGCTTGAAATGTTTGAGTTGAAGGATTTTTTTTAAAATTACCATGTTTTTTTTTTACTTTATTAATAATTGAAGCAAGTTCCTCTGATGTATTTATTGTTTTTTTTTCTCTATATTTTGAAATTTCATTTACTATTGCTTTAGCATCTTTTTCTTCTCCTAAAATTTTTATTAAATTAAATAACTTTGTTTTTTCTAAATTATTTATTACTTCATAAGCGGAATGCTCATTTAGTCCCATTTGCATACTTAATGATCCTTTTGAATTGAAGGAAAATCCTCTTTTTTCATCAGCTAGTTGAAATGAAGAAAGACCTAAATCAAAAATAATTCCACGTGCTTTAGATTTTGAATTAAAAATTTTTTTGAGATTACTAAATTTATCTAAAGAAAAACTAAACCTTTTTGGAAATCTTTTTGCCAAACTATTTGCGTATACTTTTGTCGATTTGTCTCTATCAATTGCAAATACTTTAGTTGTAGGATACTTTTTTAATATTCCTTCAGAATATCCACCGCCTCCAAATGTACAATCAATAAACGTGCCACCACGTTGAGGGGATATAATGCTTAATATTTGATCGAGCATTACTGGATAATGTTTTGTTTTTTCCAGTAACATGGTGGCATTCATAAATTTCCTTACAATCTTCCATTTTAATTTTTTTGTTTTCTTAAAAACGCTGGTATTTCAAAATCTTCTTCCGAATCCGAATCTTCAAACATCTGAGGTTCTTTGGTTTCTAATTTTTCTGAATGTTCTGTAGTATTGTTTTTTTCAAAAACCTCTAATTCAGTTTCTTGAGTAATTTCTTTATTTGATATACCTGACTCTTCGTCTGAAAATAATTCTGGAGTAGCTAATTCTATACTATCTACTTCAAAGTTTGGAATATCCTCATCATTTTTTATATCATCTGTGTTTTGTAAATAATTAGCACTCTCTAGAGATACATTTTGAAAAGTATTTACTTCTATTTCTTTTTTTTCTTCTTCATGTTTATTTGGCTCTATTGATGTTGATGTATTAAGTGCTAGAGAATTATTAGTAGCTTCATTTACTTCCATCGATGCTGACATATCTAATGCTGTAGCGCCATCAGTAGCATTTAAAATTGTTTGCTGACTTGTGGTTGTTGTTTCTGTTGGCAAAATTTCGTTATATCCATTATTTCTTTTATGAAGTCTGTGTACCATGCTTACTACTGGCTTTATTTGTGGACCTTGATTGTCTAAAGCTGTCGCAACAATAGATACTCTCATCTTGCCTTGCATTTCTGTATCAGTTATCGCTCCAATTATTAATTCTGCTTCAGGATCTACTTCTGCTCTAACTCTATTTACAGCTTCATCTACTTCAAAAAGTGTTAAATCTTTTCCACCAGTGATATTAATCAAAAGTCCTTTAGCTCCTTTTAAAGAGTATTCATCTATTAAAGGATTCTTTAAAGCAGTGTCTGCGGCTTCTGCAGCTCTTTTTTCACCTTCTGCTTCTCCAGTTCCCATCATAGCTTTTCCCATTCCACTCATAACAGTTTCTACATCTGCAAAATCTAAATTTATTAAACCAGGTCTTACCATTAAATCCGTAACACTTTGCACACCTTGTTGTAAAACTCTGTTGGATAAATTAAACGATTCTTCAAAAGTAGTTTTTTCACTAGCAACTTTAAATAAATTTTGATTGGGAATTACTATATTTGTATCAACATGTTTTTTAAGTTCTTCCAAGCCTTGAATAGCTCTTTTCATTCTGCTTGGTCCTTCATATGAAAATGGTAATGTCACAACACCTACAGTAAGTATGTTTAATTCTTTTGCTGCTCTAGCAATTACATGAGATGCTCCAGTACCAGTACCACCTCCCATACCTGCAGTAATAAAAACCATATTGCTGCCCTGAATAAAATTAATTATTTCATTTAAAGACTCATCTGCCGAAGCTTGTCCAATATCAGTTTTGGCACCAGCTCCTAAACCTTTTGTCAAATTTGAACCTAATTGTATTTTTGCATCTGCCTTATTATTTTTTAAATCTTGAGCATCTGTATTAACTGCAATAAATTCCACACCTTGTAATCCAGCTTCGATCATACCATTAATAGCATTACCTCCTGCTCCACCAACACCAACTACTAAAATTCTCGGTTTTAACTCTCTTAATTCAGGTATATTTACGTTTATGCTCATTTTCCCTCCTTATTAAATTGTGATTCCCATTTTAAACTTGCTCTATTCAAATTAGCCTTTCTTCTAGCTTGTGTTTTGAATTTTTCAAAAAGTTTTGGTTCCCAAATTTGAAATGTTTTTCCTTGCCCTACAAAAAGCATTGTCTCTTTAATCCTTGCATGACTTAATAATTTTTTAGATAAAGAAATTCTTCCTTCACTATCAAATTGTAAATTAGTACTTTCTGACAAAACTGAAGTTGCAAAAATATCTCTTTTTTCTTCGAAAGGGTTTAATGAATCTATTGAGTCTGATAATTTTTCAATCCTATTTTGAGAGCATCCTTCAATTGAAGGATTATTAAATGATGGATAACAAATAACACCATTATAACCCATACTGCTCAGATAAGATCTAAAACTAGCTGGCACGGAAACCCTCCATTTTTTGTCTAATTTGTTTTCGTAAGTTGATAAAAACATATTTTTTTAAGTCAACGGAGCTATCAAAGAAATCAAGTTCTTTTCTATGATTTGACTTTCTAAACTCCATATACCCCTCCTATGGGAATATATGGGAGCATATGGGTTTTCAACCTATACGTCAATACCTTAAATTTAGCACTTTTTGCTCTAAATCTAGCTATTTGAAAGAAATCATTTAAAGGTTGATATTTAAGCACAAACTTGAATCATTAGGGAATCAAAAGGTGAACATTGTCTTTTATTCAATTTTTTGACGTGTATATAACTTATAAATTTTAGTTAATTTGCCAGACAATCTATAAGCCGGGTTCTGTCATTTAAATTAGTCATTTGTCTGGGACTAAACTCGCATCTAGCCTCTAGCAACCAACCCAGATAGCTAACTAAGAATTGTTTGCGGCCATAAACTTGGCCATGCTACCTCTATTTGGTCTTGCTCCCGGTGGGGTTTTCCATGCGTTTTTTGTTACCAAAAAACCGGTGTGCTCTTACCACACCTTTT
>MDSV01122842.1_pt1 | contig 20689 bp, 22 predicted proteins | sample 810851 | NCBI WGS metagenome assembly MDSV01 (sample SAMN05326640, study PRJNA326480) | marine metagenome | isolation source: seawater | place: Atlantic Ocean: North East | collected 2012 | reverse complement strand
TATATAACAGAGCATATCAGAAAGCTTGGGGGTTTTAATGATTTTAGATTTATTTTCTAGTGATTTATCTATAGATTTAGGCACAGCTAACACAATAATATTTGTTAAAAATAAGGGTTTAGTTTTAGATGAACCTTCAGTCGTTTCTATATCTGATGAAGGGGGCAAAAAAAAAAGTTAGGGCTGTGGGAATAGAAGCAAAGACTATGCTTGGAAGAACTCCCACAAATATTGAGACTATTCGGCCTTTAAAAGATGGTGTGATTGCAGACTTTACTACGACTGAAAAAATGCTACAACATTTCATTAAGAAAGCCAGCAATAAAAACTTTCTTCTTGGTCCTAGAGTATTAATTTGTGTTCCTTCTGGAGCAACTCAAGTTGAAAGAAGAGCTATTAAAGAATCAGCTGAGGGCGCAGGGGCAAGAAAAGTATATCTTATAGAGGAACCAGTAGCTGCAGCATTAGGTGCAGGTCTACCAATTGCTGATGCAGTTGGATCTATGGTTTTTGATATAGGTGGAGGTACTACAGAAATTGCTGTTTTATCTCTAGGAGGAATTGTATATTCAGAGTCAGTTAGAATTGGTGGGGATAAATTTAATGAAGCTATATCTAATTACATTAGATACAACTATGGTATTTTAATAGGTGAAGCTACAGCCGAAAGAATAAAACATAATATTGCAACAGCATACCCTGGTAAGGAATTGCAAGAAATGGAAGTTAAGGGTAGAAATTTATCCGAAGGAATTCCAAGAAGCTTTAGAATTAACAGTAATGAAATTTTAGAAGCGTTACAAGAACCTCTTAAAGGAATTACAAATGCTGCAAAAACTGCACTTGAGGCAACTCCACCTGAATTAAGTACTGATATTGCTGAAAATGGCATCGTTTTGACTGGTGGAGGAGCTCTTCTTACAGGATTAAATAAACTTATTCAAGAAGAGACTGGGATACCAGTAATTATAGCTGATGATCCACTAACATGTGTTGCTAGAGGGGGCGGGATGGTTTTAGAAATGATTGATAAAAAAGGATCTGATTTCATTGCATTAGAATAATGATTAAAGTAATTGCATGACAGTAAATAATAATCTCCATTTTAGACAAAGTAACATAACAACCGTTAAGCTAATTTTATTTTTAGTTATATCAATATTTTTTTTAGTATTAGATAATAAATTAGAATATAGCAATAAGGTAAGAGACAATACATCTTATTTAATTTCACCGATTTATAAAATCGCAGAAGTTCCTGTTAATATCTATAATGAAATGGAAACTTATATTGAAAGTAAAAATAGTTTAATTAAAAAAAACGAATCTTTAGAAAAAAAAGTTTTCATACAATCAGGAATTATTCAAAAAATTCCATCACTTAAAGAGGAAAATAAAAGACTCAAAAAATTGCTTAACTCATCTGATGTAACAATGTCTTCTAAAATCTTAATAGCCGAATTAATAAAAGTAGATTTAAGCCCGTTTTCAAATAAAATTGTTTTGGACAAAGGTAGTGAAAATAAAATTTTTATAGGTCAAATTGTTATAGATAGTATGGGAGTTCTAGGTCAAATATCTGAAGTCAACAAAGATTTCTCCGTTGTTACATTAATAACTGATCCTGGACATGCACTTTTAGCTGTAAATGCAAGAACTGGTAAAAGAATAGTTATATCTGGAACGGGAGATAACAGATTTCTAAAAGCAAAATATATCTCGTTAAATGAAGATGTAATTGAAGGTGACATTTTAATAACCTCAGGATTAGATAATATATTCCCAGAAGGATATATGATAGGGCAAATATCCAAGATTGATAAAAATTTACAGGAAGACTTTTTAGATGTTAATGTAACTCCTAGCTCTAGTCTCTCATCAAATAGAGAGGTAATGTTACTATGGTGATTTTTAATAAAATAAATTTTGTTGTTATTTTAGTACTTTTCTTTGGAATTATATTAAATATATTACCGCTCTCTGATAATATAAACTCGATAAAGCCTCCAATACTTCTATTATTTTTAATTTACTGGTCTTTAGCTTTCCCCAATCAAATTAATCTAACATATGCATTTATTACTGGTCTTATAATGGACGTACTTTTGATAATGCCTTTGGGTTACAATGCATTGTGTTACACAATAACAATATTTTTAATACTACTGTACTACCCGCAAATTAGACTTCAATCCAACTTGAATAAAATGCTATCTTTATTATTAATTCTAATACCGTTTTTTTTAATGTCTACAATCGGAAACAATATTTTAAAAATTAACTATAATATTTTTGATGTTCTTACTGCCATATTGATATCTATTATAATTTGGCCAGCTTTATTCAGCATGCTAAGATTTATTCGTCAAAAATATATATCCTGAAAAACATGTTAGATACTCATTTAATAATTGAAAAGAAAGAAATAGAATTCTTTATAGGAAAAATTATTAATTCAGAGGCTATCTCTATTGATATTGAGTTCATGAGAAGGAGTACTTTTTTTCCAGAACCATGTGTAATTCAACTATCAAATGGAGATGTTCACGCTTGTATTGATTTAACGCTTGACGTTGACTATAAAACACTTTTTAAAAGTATATTTAAGGAAAATAAGAAGATTATTTTACACTCTTGCAGGCAAGACTTGGAAATTCTTTATATGATTCTTGGATATATTCCAAAAAATATTTTTGATACACAGTTTGCTGCATCATTTTTAGGATTTAAATACCAGATTGGTTACGCAGAACTAATAAAAGACATCTATAATATTGACATAGATAAAACTGAAAAGATGACTGACTGGAAAAAAAGACCATTAAGTAAAAAACAAATTAATTATGCGCTTAATGATGTCAAACATTTAAATAAACTAAGTAAATATTTAACAGATAAACTTATTGAAACAAAGAAAATTGATTATTTTAATGAAGAATTTAAAAATTATTTAAATGATATAGATTGGAGTCCAAGTACCAATGATGCATGGAAAAAAATTAGAGCTATTAACAGTTTAAATAAAAAAACTAGAGAAATAGCTAAAATATTATCGATATGGAGAGAGAAGAAGGCAATTGATAAAAATATTCCCAGAAACTGGATAATGAGTGAAAAAGATGTAATTGAAATATCTAAAAATTATGTCTCTAATAAAAAAATATCTTTCTTTAATAAAAATACTGATTCTGAAGAAATACTAAAAATAATCGAAAAAAATAAATATCTTAATAAAAATTATAATGAAAAGAATGAAAAATCATATAATTCAAATTATAAGAAAATTGCTGATGACCTATACGAATATTATAAGTTAGTATCTCTTAAAAATAATATTTCTTATCAAATTCTTTCGCCAAAAAGAATGATTATAAGTTATTTAAAAAATAAAGATGATAACTCAAGATTAATTAACGGATGGAGAAAAGAAATAATTGATATTAAAAAAATATCAAAGATTACCAACCCTTTATTTAATCCTGATCAATAACTCCACATTCCATATTTCCTGGAACAGCAATATCAATTTTCTTTGGCTTATCTAATTTTAAATTTTCCATATTTTCTATAAAGCTTTTAAGATCAACATTGCTACTAATTAATTCGTTATTTCTTTTTTGATATTTAATAGTACTAAAATTATTTTTATTGTAATCATGCGCAGGAAAAACTTTTGTATAATCGGGCATTTTATAAAAAATATCTTGGATTGTTTTAAATAAGATTTCAGATGAGCCAGATTGAAAATCTGTTCTTCCACATGCATTTATAAGTAAAGCATCTCCTGAAAATAAAAACTTTTCTTTACCAAAATTAATGACGTATGAAAAATGTGTATTCGTATGCCCTGGAGTGTAAATTGCTTCCATCTCAACACTATTACCTATAACGAGAACATCGGAATTTTTAAAATTTATGTCCCTACATTTTAAATTATCATTTGCTGGTCCAGCAACTTTACATCCAAGAATTTCTCTTAAAGCAGAGGCACTAGTTACATGATCTGCATGAATATGCGTATCCACAGCATATGTTAGCTTAAGATTAAGTTCACTAATTACACTTAAATCCCTATCTAAAGTCTCTAGAACTGGATCTATTAATATAGCTTCTTGTTTTTCTTGACAAGATATTAAATAAGTATAAGTTGATGACTCATTCTCAAATAATTGCTTAAATAGCATAATATTATGTCGACTTTAAGTTTATAATATATAAATATACATTTTTTGTAGCCAAGGATAAACATTTTAATGGATAAAGATAAAATTAAAGAAATAATTGAAAATACTTTAAAAGGATCATCTGCTGAAGTAGATGGGGGTGAAGGAAAATATACTGCAAATATAATTTACAAAGGTTTTGAAGGTTTAAACACCATTAAGAGACATAAGTTAGTATATAGTTCTTTGAATTCATATATCAAATCTGGCGAGCTTCATGCAATAAGCTTAAAGACTTATGCAAGTAGAGATGAAATAAGTTAATCTTTAATAGCTACCCTACCCTGATCTATATTTTGCATACCTTTTTGAGAAGCAAAATATTTAGAAAGCTTTTTCATTTGATCATCATTTAACGTTGAAGCAACGCCATTCATGATAGCGTTGTTTCTTTTGCCATTTTTGTAAGACTTTAATGATTGATATAAATAATCTTCATACTGACCAGCTATTCTGGGAAAAGTTGGAACAATACTATTGCCATCAACTCCATGGCAACCTACGCAAGAATTTGCTTCATCAATCATTTTTACATCCTTTGGTGTTGTTATTTTTGTTTTAAAGGAAGAGAAATAGTCCCCTATTTTATCTATATCTAAATCACTTAAGTTGGCTGCGTGAGCTTTCATAGTTGGATGAGATCTCTCGCCTGACCTATAAGCTTTAAGAGCAGAAACAATGTAATCTTTATGCTGATTTCCGAGCTTTGGAACTTTGTATGTTGGATAAATATTATTGTAACTTACGACTCCATGGCATCCTAAACAAGTGGACGATAGCTCTTCTGGTGATTTTTCAGCATATAAATTAAAAGAACATAGAAGAAAAACACTTGCAAAAAAAATAGAAAACTTCATTGTAACTTTCTTACTCCATTATATTTAAAATTAGTATTTTAATTTTCGAGGCATTATAGCTTTATTTATAAATAATTTCACATACATTTTAAAAAAAACATTATAATAAACTCCTACAATGAGATATTATTGAGTTAATAATATTTAGGTATAATGATACTGCAAAACGAATTTAAGAAAAATTATATAAACGAGGATTTTATGAAAATTGAAACAATTGCTATCCACGGAGGCTATGAGCCAGAAGAAACAACCAAATCCGTGGCTGTACCCATCTACCAAACAGCTTCTTACGCATTTGATGATACTCAACATGGTGCTGATCTTTTTGATCTAAAAGTCAAAGGAAATATTTATACAAGAATTATGAACCCAACAACAGAGGTTTTAGAAAATAGGGTTTCTGAAATGGAAGGTGGAGTTGGTGCTCTTGCATTTTCATCAGGTATGGCAGCAGTTACTGCAGCAATTCTTAATATTACATCAAATGGAGACAATATTGTTTCTACGAGTTCATTGTACGGTGGTACCGTAAGTTTATTCAAAGATACTTTTCCAAAAATGGGAATCGAGGCGCGCTTTGGGGATGTTAAGGACTTAGCTGGACTTGAAAAAATGATTGACCAAAACACAAAACTGATCTTTTGTGAGTCTATAGGAAACCCAGCAGCGAATGTAACAGATATAAAAAAAATTTCAGATCTTGCCCATAAAAATGATATTCCGTTATTTATAGATAATACAGTTCCAAGTCCTTATGTCTGCAGACCAATAGAGCATGGTGCTGATATCGTCATACATTCTTTAACAAAATATTTATGCGGTCATGGAACCACTATAGGGGGAATAATTGTAGATTCAGGAAAATTTGACTGGAAAGCAAATTCAGATAAGTTTCCTCTAATGTCCTCTCCAGACCCTGCCTATCATGGTATGGTCTTCACCGATGCTTGTGGTCCAGCAGCATTTATTACAAGAGCACGAGTAGTTCCTCTTAGAAATATGGGCGCTGCAATCTCTCCTATGAATAGCTTTCAAATTCTTCAAGGTATTGAAAGTTTAGCTGTAAGGATGGATAGACATTGTTCGAATGCACTTGCTGTTGCCGAGTTTTTAGAGAAACATGAAGCTGTAAGCTGGGTAAACTATCCTGGCTTAAAATCCCATCCGGATAATAGTTTAGTAGAAAAATATATGAATGGGAAAGCCTCAGCGATTATGAGTTTTGGAATCAAAGGTGGAGCAGTAGCTGGCGCAAATTTTATAGATAAACTAAAATTAATTGTAAGATTAGTTAATATTGGAGATGCAAAGTCACTCGCTTGTCATCCAGCATCAACTACACATAGGCAATTAAATAAAAAGGAATTAGAAGCGGCTGGCGTACCTGAAGACATGGTGAGACTTTCAATTGGTATTGAACATATAGATGACATAATAGACGACTTGTCACAAGCACTTAGCATAGAAGATTTATCAAAAGTAGTCGGTTAGACTATTTATTAATATTTATTAATTGCGATACACGTATAGTATTTTTTTTATTTAATATCCAGTCGTAAACAAGTGTGTATTCTAAAACAAGCTTTACGTATTTTCTTGTTTCACGATAAGGTATAAACTCTATCCAAGAATCTTCTGGAGCTTTATTTAATTTTCTCCATTTTCTAACCGAACTAGGCCCTGCGTTATAAGACGCAATACTTTCTACATAACTTTTTCTTTTGGAAAAAAGATAATTGAAATAATAAGATCCTATAAAAATATTCATTTTTTTATTATATAAATAGTTTTTTGAAACCTTTTTGCTTTTTGTTCTTTTCAAAACCCAATAAGCAGTTTTTGGCATAATTTGCATTATCCCTAAAGCACCAGCAGAAGATTTAGCATACTGTATAAAGATGCTTTCCTTCCGTGCAATGCCTAATAGTAAACTTTTTTGAAGATTTGTTTTTGAATATTCTGAGAAATATTTTTCGTGCATTACAGGAAATCTAGCATAAACATCATCAAAATATTTTGTTTGTCCATATCCAATAATAGAACCAACATTCCAGCCCCAATTTTTAAATAATGCACTCATGTTATTTAACGCATTACTATCAATATTTTTTGATATAAAGTTTAATTCCTTTCTAGCTTCCCTTTTTCTACCTAAGACATAAAGTTCATAAAGTCTTTTTACCACAAAATTTTCTTTTACTTGTTTTAATTTATTTAAATCAGTTTTATATGGAATATTAGTAATACTTATTTGCTTGCCCAATATGTGTGATGCAAGAAAACCATAATAGGATCTTTTTAAACTTAAATCACTTAAAATATTCTTTGATGAATTCTTATTCCCCAGCTTATGTAATGCTTTACCTTTCCAATAAAGCCATTTTTCCTCTTTTGCTATTTGTTGGGGCATTTTTTCTATTGATATTAAAAGATTTTTCCAATCAGTATTGAATATCGAATAATTTGCATAGGCTATTGTAAAATCAATATTATTATAATTATTTTTTAATAGAGAAAAATCTTTATCATAATTTATATTCTTTTGATTTGACTTAAGAGCAACAATGAATATTTCCAACATCTTCTTCATAAAAAATATATCTGACAATTTATATTCATTTTTCATCTTATATAAGTATTTTTTTGCTGAAACAAAATCTTTCTTAGCAATTTTGTCTAAACCATAACTGAAAATTGTATTCCTATATCTACTCTCTTTCTTTAAATTCCCTGATAATATATTTTTTTTTGGATTATTGTGAACTTTTAATAAAATGTTAGCCCATGGTTTATTCTTATTTGATAAAAATTTTCTTAAGTACCTTGCGAGGTAATAATTATTTGAATTAAGGGCCATATTTATTCTTTGCCACACAAGCTCGTCGGATAACTTCTTATTTTTATAAAACCATTTAAAGATAAAATCACATGACTTAGGTTGTGATTCAGCACTAAGCCAAATTGGTATTATTTCACTATCAATATTAGAAAAATCTTTTTTCTTAATTTTTGCTCTTAAGTACAAACAACTTAAGTCTACTGACCCGATATCCACATAATTAGTTATTAACATATCAATCTTATTTCTAGCTGATAATCTATATATTAAATTTATATATGCTTTTTCTGATAAATAACTCTTCCTGTATTTTTTTATAAATCTTATCACTTCATGGTTATTAATATTTTTTTTTCCGTGTATAGACTTATATTCTAATTCTGCGTAGAGTGGATAATTAACCAACTCTTTTTTTATGTTTTCAAATTTTTTATAATTTTTATTTTTATAAAATTTAATTGCTTTAACATATTTACTTCTTTCAATATCGTAATCATTTGCATTAGCAGGCATCATAAAGAGAAAAAAGAATATTATGAAGATTATTTTATAAGTCATTTTTTAAAGGTAAGGTTGTTTTTATATTTATTACTATAATGTAATTATTAATCACATGCTAATTTCAAAGAAATGCATAATTTATAAAAAAATGTATAATAGTTCTATGATATATCCTATTAATACATATATTTAAAAATTAGATTCTAGCTAATGAGTAGCATACTAAATTATTCTATTTTTGCATTCTATATGTTTACTGCCATATTTATATGGCGACTTATGTCGACTTATGCAAAAAGTAGAAAAATTTTTCAAATAATTGTTTGGATGCTTTGGCTATTTGCAATTGTCCTACATATGTATTCTCTTTTGCCAATATTTCATGATAATTACAGTCTTAATTTATCAATAGGCCATGCTTTATTAGCTGTAGCATTCATAATATCAATTACGCTTTATATTTCCTCAATATTAAGTAATACGCAGTTTCTCGGTATCATCATACTCCCGTTAATTTCTATTATTTTTTTATTAGACTTTGCAAATAATCCTGTCAATGTGCCTCTTAATAATGTTGTTTTTATACATGTTATAATTTCTCTTGTAAGTTACAGCATACTGTGTCTGTCGGCAGCTCAATCTTTAATACTAAAAGTTCAAGAAAAAAAATTACAATCAAATCAACCAACAGGACTAATAGCTTCTTTGCCTTCTCTTGATGCTATGGACAATTTATTATTTAAGATACTTGCCCTTGGGGTATTATTTTTATCTGCAAGTCTTTTATCTGGACTAATTTTCCTAGAGGATATATTTGCACAACATCTAGCACATAAAACTATACTATCAATCATAGCGTGGATAATATTTGTATTTCTTATTATTTTTAGAAAAGTATATGGTTGGAGAGGTAATAAAGCTGCTAATATAACTTTAGTAGGTTTTTTTATTTTATTTTTATCATACTTTGGAACAAAGGCAGTTCTTGAGTTAATTTTATAATTTTTAATAGATAATGGAATAGATAGTTGAACAATATACCCACTGAAATACTAATTATAGTTTTAATAATTCTTTTTTTGCTTTCTGCATTCTTTTCAGGATCAGAAACTGCACTAATGTCTATAAATAAATACAAAATGAGACATCAAGCCAAGCTGAATAATAAGGGTGCAAAAGCTGCGAAAAAATTGCTAGAAAATCCTGATAAAATTATTGGCGTGATTTTACTTGGTAATAATCTAACAAATATTTTGATAACACAAATTGCGACTCTTATTTCTTTAAGACTTTATGGTGATATCGGACTAGCAATAGCCACAGGGTTTTTAACTATTTTTATACTTATATTTGCAGAACTAACACCAAAAACTATTGGAGAGATGCACTCTGAAAAAATAGCGTATTCATCTTCATTACTTTATAAACCAATGTTAATTTTACTTTACCCTTTTGTGTTTTTGATAAATTTGATAGCAAATAGCATAATAAAAATTTTGGGTCTTAAAAGTAATGTTTCAAAAAGCTCTCTATCATCAGAAGAACTCAAAACGGTTTTGAGCGAATCTTCAATTAAATTTTCAAAACCACACTTAAAGATGCTGGAAAGTATAATTGATTTAGAAAAAGCAACCGTAGAGGATATTATGATACCTAGAAGTGACATCTATGGTATAGATATAAGCGATGACATAGCTACTGTAGTAAATAACTTTAAAATTACACCCTATACAAGAATACCCGTATATGAAGATAATATTGAAAATCTTCTTGGATTAATTCATATTAAAAATATTGCCCCATTGCTAGCAAGTAAAAGTATAAACGATGACGAGATTAAAAAACTTATTAAGAAACCTTACTATATTGTTTCAGGAACTTCTTTGTATAGACAGCTTATAAGCTTTCAAAAAGAAAAAAGAAGAATAGGTTTTGTTATAGATGAGTATGGAAATATTCAAGGTCTTGTAACTTTGGAAGATATCTTAGAAGAAATTGTTGGTGACTTTACAAGTGATCCAAGTTCAAATGAAGAAATTACTTCAACTAGCAATGAAAATATATTTATAATTGATGGTGGAGTTCATATTAGAGAAATTAATCAAGAACTTAAAATAAAGCTTATTACAAAAGAAGCTAAAACAATAAATGGTTTTATTTTGGAGCATACGGAAAATTTGCCAAAAATAAATGACATTATCAAGATTCAAGGGCATACATTTAAGGTATTAGAAAATTTAGATAACGCTGTTAAAACTGTTCATTTAGAAGTTAATAATGATAAAAAAACATAAAAATAAAAAACTAAAAATATCAAATAGTGGTTTATCGCCAACAAACTCTATCAAAATATATAATCACCTTGATGAAGAGATAAACTCGAAAGTTGCTGGTGAACTTCCTTTAACATTAAGAATTAATAATAAAGAAATAATTACTTTAATGACATTAGGTACAAGGCCTGAGGAATTAACACTAGGGTACTTAAGGAATCAAAATTTAATAGAAAGTATAGATGAAATTTTAAGTGTCGATGTTAAATGGAACATAGGTATTTCTGAAATAATAACTATCAGTAAAGATACTAAGAAAATTACCGATAAACTTAAAAATAAAACTGTAACTACTGGTTGCGGACAGGGGACTATGTTTGGAGGCTCTCTTGAAAAACTTTATGACACAACCCTTCCTAATATAAAAATAAAAAGATCAGAAATATTCAATCTACTTGCAAAAATTACAAAATATAATGATATTTATAAAGAAGCAGGAGCAGTCCACGGCTGTGCTTTATGTAATACAAATGAAGTCTTAGAATTTGTCGAGGACGTAGGAAGACATAATGCAGCAGATACCTTATCTGGTAAAATGTGGTTAAATGATCTACCAGGAGAAAATTTAATCTTCTATACTACGGGAAGGCTTACATCAGAAATTATTATGAAGGTGAAACGAATGGGAATTCCAATTATAATATCTAGATCTGGAGTTACTAACATGGGTATTGAACTTGCAAAAGATCTTAATGTTACAATGATTGCAAGATCGAAACAGAGGTCTTTTTTAATATACAATAATAAAAAAAATATAATATTTGATTGATAGAATGCGTAAAGAAGTAAAAAAAAAATATTCAGAAATTATTAAAGAGATAGACTTAATAATTTCAAAACTAAACTCTTCGGATATTCCTATAGAGCAATCTATAAAACTTTATGAAAAAGGAGTCGAATTATCAAAAGAAGCAGATAAAGAGCTTGGTAATATAGAAAACAGTATCGATAAATATAAAATAAAAAACAAAACTCAAATTAAAAATATTAATATTGAAAAGTCTTTTCAAGAGATTGAAAGTTTGATAGAAAAACTTGAAAATGAAAATATTAAAATTGTTGATGCCGAAAGTAATTATAAAAAAGCATTAGAGATTATTTTCAATATTGAATCCTATTTAAAGAAAGCGAAATCGAAAGTAGAAAAATATGAGCAATAAAAATTTAGAATTTTCTGAATTCAAAAAAAAATTTACTTTGCGCATACAAAAAAATCTTGAAGATGTTTTTAACAAATATGGTGGAAGTTCATTTGGACTTATAGAACCTATGAGATATTCTACTCTGAATGGAAGCAAGTTCATTCGTTCATTATTAGTGTATTCAACAGGCTTAGCTTTAAAGATACGACCAAAGCTGCTGGATCAAGTTGCGATAGCTATTGAATTAATTCATACGTACACATTAATTCATGATGATCTACCGTGTATGGATGATGATGATGTAAGAAGAGGATCTCCTTCCTGTCATGTGGCTTTTAATGAATCTTCAGCTATCTTGGCGGGAGATGCCCTCCAATCACTAGCCTTTGAGATTTTAAGTGAACATTTGCATAAAGATATCCCTTCAGAGGTTTATTTAAATTGGGTAAATTATCTTGCGTCAACAATTGGAATCAAAGGAGTAGCAGAAGGTCAGTATCTTGATCTGTCAGTAAATGGCAAAAATGTTCAAGTTGATAGACTTAAAAAAATATATGACTTAAAAACAGCTCATTTAATAAAACCATGTATTATGCTACCTTTAATGATTAGCAGCCAATGTAAAGATAAAAATATTTACGAAGATTTTCTAAAATTTGGAACATTATTAGGGATATCTTTTCAAATAAAAGATGATTTATTAGGATATACTAGTTCTTCAGAAGTACTAGGCAAAACAAAAAATAAGGATGAAATTAGAAAACAGCCTAATTTCGTTAATATTTTGGGCATTAAGGAGACAGAAAAAATATTAAAGAAAAATAAAGAAATTATGAAAAAAGTTTTAGATAATAATGGTTTAAAAAAAACCTATCTTGCAGACATCTCAAACTATATTTTCGATAGAAAGTTTTAATTAAAGAATTAAATTATGAAATACGAATTTTTAGACAAAATAAATAATCCCTCTGATTTAAGAATATTATCAACCAATGATTTGGATAATGTTTCGGAGGAGCTGAGACATTTTCTTATTGATACTGTATCACAATGTGGAGGTCACTTTGGTGCAAGCTTGGGGGCAGTTGAACTAACAGTTGCATTACACTATTCCTTTGACACCCCAAAAGATAGAATAATTTGGGATGTTGGTCATCAATGTTATGGTCATAAAGTTCTTACTGGGAGAAGGAATGAGCTTCATACAATTAGAAAAAAAGGAGGCCTTCATCCTTTTCCTTCTAGAGAAGAGAGTGAGTATGATTATTTTGGTGTTGGACACTCAAGTACATCAATTAGCGTTGCAATTGGTGCAGCTATTGCATCATCATATAAAAAAGATAATAAAAAAGTTGTTGCAGTAATTGGAGATGGCGGGCTTAGTGCAGGAATGGCATTTGAAGCATTGAACCATATGGGTTCTATAGACGAGGATATTTTAGTTATTTTGAATGATAATGAAATGTCTATATCTCCCAACGTTGGAGCAATGACAAATTATCTTACAAAAATTTTATCAAGCAAAGCTTACTCTACTGTAAAAGAGGGAAGTAAAAATATTTTGAAGAAGGTTCCTCCTTCCGGCATGTTTCTAACAAAAACTGAAAAACATATAAAAGGCTTATTAGCACCAGGCATGCTTTTTGAAGAAATGGGTATTAATTATTATGGTCCAATAGATGGTCATGATACTCGTTTTCTAGTAAAAACATTAAAAAATTTAAAAAAAATATCAGGCCCTAAGCTTTTACATGTAATTACAAAAAAAGGTAAAGGCTATCTTCCAGCCGAGTCCGATCCTGTTAAATATCATGCGGTACCAGTTTTTGATAGAAAAATTGGGGTAGAAAAAGACTTAAATAAAAAAGTTACATATACAAAAATATTTGATAATTGGTTATGTGACATCGCAGAAAAAGATCCAAGAATCTTTGCAATCACTCCCGCAATGAGAGAAGGCTCTGGCCTTGTTAATTTTTCAAAAAATTTTCCTAAACGATATATTGATGTTGGAATTGCAGAACAACACTCGGTAACTCTTGCAGCAGGATTAGCTTGCGAAGGCCAAAAACCGATAGTTTGTATTTACTCAACTTTTTTGCAAAGAGCATATGATCAATTAATTCATGATGTGGCGTTACAAAATCTAGATGTATTATTTGCTGTTGATAGAGCAGGATTTGTTGGAGCAGATGGTGGCACACATTGTGGTGTTTATGATTTGTCTTACTTAAGATGCATTCCAAATATGGTCATAATGGCTCCAAGTAGTGAGGAAGAATGTAAAAATATGCTTTATACAGGTTATCTTCATAATGGGCCTGCGGTCGTGAGATATCCTAGAGGAGAAGGTTTAGGAATTAAAACGAAAGATGATCTTAAAAATTATGAAATAGGCATATCAAAAGAAATATATGCAGGTGAAAAAACCGTTATTTTTTGTTTTGGCTCAATCCTAGATATATGTAAAAGTGTTGCAGATGAAATAAATTGTTCTTTGATTGACATGAGATTTATTAAACCGATTGACAGTCAAGCAATTATTAAATTTGCGAAAAAACATTCATTGGTAGTTACCGTTGAGGATAATAGTGTTATGGGGGGTGCTGGTAGCGCTGTAAATGAAGTTCTTTTAGAAAATAATTTATCTAATGAAGTTATTAATATTGGAGTGCCAGATAAATTCTTTAACCATGCGTCAAGAGAAGAACAGTTATTTGAAAGTGGGATCTCAAAAGAAAATATTATTAACAAAATAAAAAAATGTACTAAAAATAATAACTTGTATGATGTAAATCACTCTAGTAACATTGATTAGATATTATTAATTTAAACTTATAAATATGGAAACATTCGAAGATAGTAAAAAAAAGGGTGAAGTATTATCAAAAGAACTTCAAGATACTCAAAATAAAGTTGATGTAAGAAATATTCCTATTTCTAGAGTGGGAATTAAAGATATAAAATACCCTTTTAAAATTTCTGATAAAGATGGTGAATCACAGTCAACGATTGGAAATTTTACAATGTCTGTAGGATTACCTGATGATGTAAAAGGCACTCATATGTCAAGATTTGTCAAAATTTTAGAAGATCAACATGAGCCTTTAAGTATCGAAAACTTTGACTCTTTGGTAATGAGTACCTCAGATATTTTAGGGTCAGATGCAGCTTACATATCCGTTGACTTTACATACTTTAAGAAAAAAAAAGCTCCTGTAACTAAAGTTGAAAGTCTTCTAGATTACTCTATAAATTATACATGCGAAGTTAAAAATAATATTATTAATAAATATTTAAAAGTTACAGTTCCAGTTACAAGTTTGTGTCCATGTTCAAAAAATATTTCTGATTATGGAGCTCACAATCAAAGATCTCATATATCTGCTCATATTAGAACCGAAGAAACAGTTTGGATAGATGATGTTATTGAAATGCTAGAAGATCAGGCTTCATGTCAAATATATGGTTTACTTAAAAGACCAGATGAGAAGTATGTCACTGAGAAAGCATATGAAAATCCTAAATTTACTGAAGATATAATTAGAGACGTTGCAGTTACTTTGAATAAAGATGATAGGATTACTGCTTATAAAATAGAATCTGAGAATTTTGAATCAATACATAATCATTCTGCATATGCCTATATAGAAAAAGATAAAAAGAAAGATATTCATAATAATAAAAAAAGTAATATATCTTATTTAAAATTTTCACAACTTCACTCAAATTTTCCAGGCTAACTTAATTTTTTGCGATACTTGAGCCGTACGCAGAGACTATATGTTTTAATATAGTTCTGGCATCGTCGTAAGATATTTTTTCTGATTTATCAACTTTATGAGCTGTTATTATATATTTATCAGTTCTGTTAGTTAATTTAATCTCATAGATTTTCTCTTTTCCTTCCAGGATAGAAGTTGATATTTTATATATGGCTTTATCTCTATTTTGATCTTGAACTAATAGGCCAGATCTATCAAGTGATAACCCAATTTCTCTCCACATCTTACTAAACGAATCCTTTATTAAAATGGCTGGCACACCATAAAAATCTATTAAATCTATGTATATTTTCTTATTATTTCTTTCGCTATCATTTAAAGACTCAATAGCTACATCTCGAGCTGTTCCAAAATATTCCATCATTCTAACAAGCATTTCTGCCTCTCTTGATATATCAGAATTCTTTTTTTTCCATATTATTTTATCATTAACCACATCATCAGCTTCCATCATATGATTTGATAAATATATATTTGAATAACCATTTGGCTGCCTTTCAACTCTCACTCTAAATTTTTCCCTTGAGGCGTTATAGTTAAATTCTTCATCTTCTACTAATTTACTTTCAGAACTAAAGTTAATTTCATTTTTTTTCCAGCTAGTTTCTAAAATCCCATTTACAGGTTCATTAATTTTTATTTCATAACCTTGTGACTGCCAAAACTGGTTCAAATAAGGCCATAGAGATACAGGATCAGATTGAATCTCCAGCCATCTTGCAATACCCTGCTTAATTATTGTCATATCCATATAAGTTGGCAAGACAGGGGCATCTGACATTTCTAATATTTTTCCGCTTGCATCAATTGACTTTGGAACTTTTAGAGAATCACTATAATTTGGATTATCTAATGAAGGTGGAATTTCCAACATAGCAACACTTTTGCTATCTCCATAATTATCAGAATCATCTTTTCCAAATACTTCTGCTATGTCATCACCAATACCTGCAATATCGTCAATTGTTATTGGCTTATCAGAACATCCTGATATGAATAGGAAAAAAAATAAAAATATAATATATTTTTTTTCATGTAAAATTTTTAAATATAATTTCTTCAAACCTCAGCCAACCTCATAGACTCTAAAAGTTTATCTTGATGTTCTTGAGAAAGTACAGTAAGAGGCAATCTAATACCTTTTTTTATAAGACCCATCTTATATAATGCCCATTTTGCAGGTATTGGATTAGATTCTAAAAATAAATCTTTGTGCAGCCCAACAATTTTTTTATCATACTTCTCAGCAAGTTTTCTATCTCCAGAAATAGCAGCCTTACACATTAAATGCATATATCTAGGCGCAATATTACCTGTGACAGTGATTACGCCTTTACTTCCAAGCAGTAAAGCTTCCATTGCAGTATAATCATCGCCGCTAAGAATGTTTATTTTATCACCACATATTTTTACAAGTTCTTTAATTCTATCTAGTTCGCCAATAGCCTCTTTTACCGCAACGATATTTTCAATTTCAAGGAATCTTTTTACTGTGGAAGGCAACATATCACAAGAAGTTCTTCCAGGAACATTATAAGGTATTAAAGGAATCGGAACTGAATCCGCTATTGCTTTAAAATGAAGATAAAGCCCTTCCTGCGTGGGTTTGTTGTAATAGGGAGTAACTGATAAGCAACCATCTACTCCTGCTTCATAAGCATATTTTGTAAGAGCTATAGCTTCAGAAGTTGAATTTGCTCCAGTGCCAGCTATAACAGGTATTCTTTTTGCAACTTTATCAACTACAAAACTCACAATTTCACAATGCTCATTGTGATCTATGGTTGCTGACTCACCGGTTGTTCCAACTGGAACAATTGCATCTGTGTTATTTTGAATATGAAATTCAATTAAATTTTCATAGCTTTCATAGTCAATTGATCCGTCATCATTCATAGGAGTTGCAACTGCTACCATGCTGCCTGTAAACATATTTTTACCTTTGGTTTTTTGTTATTTCTGTATAATCTAATTCTAACTTATTTTAAAAAAACTTGTAGGAGATTATTATATGAAAAAGATAGAAATTGGTAAAAAAGTCAAAAATTTCACAGCAGAATCGACAAATAAAGAAGATTTTAATTTAAAAGATAATCTTAAAGGATATATTGTGCTATTTTTTTATCCAAAAGATAATACTCCTGGCTGTACGCAAGAGGGAATAGATTTTTCTGAGAATTTTAGAAAATTTTCTAATCAAAATACAAAAATATTTGGAATATCTAAAGATGATTTGAAATCCCATAGTAATTTTAAAGAAAAATTTAAGTTTAAATTTGATTTGATCAGCGATGCTGATGAAAAAATTTGTAACATGTTTGATGTTATAAAAGAAAAAAATATGTATGGTAAAAAGTATATGGGAATAGAAAGAAGTACTTTTATAATAAATAAAAAGGGAGTGTTAATAAAAGAGTGGAGAAAAGTAAAAGTTAAAGATCACGCGATAGAGGTTTTAGAGTTTATAAAAGAACAAAATAAGGGTTAATTTGATGCTTTTGCATAATTAATTAATTCGTCAGTTACTTTTAGCCTAAATTTATGACGTTTCTTTACAAAATAAAAATTCCTCGATAGTTTAGGACTTAACGGAACATAAGATAATCTATTTAATTCTAATTCTTTTTCTATGGAAGTTTTAGATAATATTGATACCCCTATACCTGTTTCAACAGCTCCTTTCACTGATTCTGAATTTCCTAATTCCATACAAACGTTAATATAATTCTTATCAATATTATGTTTTAAAAAATAATCAAATATAACTGATTTTGTTCCTGAGCCTTCTTCTCTTGTTATAAAAGGAAGATCTTTAAAGTCAGTTGGTTTTACAAAGTTTTTTTTGGCTAATTCATGCTCAGGATGTGTTATTAAAACTAATTCATCTGATCTAAAAACTTCTACATCTAAATCTTGGTTTAATACTGGAGCTTCAACAATACCTAAATCTATCATAGAACTCTCGACCTTTGCTACAATGCCTTCAGTATTTGCTTCGCAAATTCTTATACTTAAATCAGGATACTTCTCCCTAAAACCCTTTAACAAAGTTGGGAAAGTATATTGAGCAATTGTTGTGCTCCCTCCAATAGATAATGTTCCAGATGTATCTTCTGACAAAGCTCTTAAGGAATGTTCCATCTCTGAGTTTAGCTCAAAAATTTTTTCTGCATAAAAATATACTTTTTGCCCAGCATCAGTAAGCAGAATTTTATTATGTGTTCTATCAAAAAGCCTAGTATTAAAATGATCTTCGAGTTGTCTTACTTGAAATGTAACGGCTGGCTGTGTCATGTGAAGGGTTTCAGCAGCCTTGGTAAAGCTTAAAAGTTTTGCCACAGTATAAAAAACTTGTAATCTACGATCTGACATTTTCTCCTCGCTTCATCTGGGAGTATTCTCCTCTTATAATATTAAGTTATATCATATATTATATAAACATTATAACTTAAATTAATAAGTCTTAAAATTATGAGATACTCTAAATCAGGCATTAACACAACAAAAAGTGTTCCAAACGATGCTGAAGTTACTAGCCATATACTAATGATTAGATCTGGAATGATAAAAAAACTTGCTTCTGGTTTATACACTTGGATGCCATTAGGTTTAAAAATCTTAAGAAAAATTGAAAATATAATCAGAATTGAGATGGATAAAGTGAACGCTTTAGAATTATTAATGCCAGCTGTACAGCCATCTGAACTTTGGAAAGAATCTGGGAGATGGGATAAGTACGGGCCAGAATTACTTCGAATTACTGATAGACATGAAAGGGAATTCTGCTTCGGACCTACTCATGAAGAAATTATTACCGATATCGCAAGGAAAGAAATTAAGAGTTACAAGCAATTACCAGTAATTTATTATCAAATTCAAACAAAATTTAGGGATGAAATAAGACCAAGATTTGGCGTAATGAGAGCAAGAGAATTTTTAATGAAAGACGCTTATTCTTTTCATGAAAACGAGGATTGTCTTAATAAAACTTATGATATTATTTTTAACGCATACAAAGAATGTTTCAATAAAATAGGTTTTGAATATTAAGTGGTTAATGCTGACAATGGTCAGATTGGAGGAAGCGAGTCTCATGAATTTCATGTAATTGCAGAAAATGGTGAAGACGAATTAATTTTTTCTGAATCCTCTGATTATGCTATCAATGCAGAACTATTTTCCAAAACTCCAGAGGAAGGCGACGATTGTCCAGATGGTTCAGGAAAAATAAAAATTAAAAGAGGAATTGAAGTTGGTCATATTTTCAAACTTGGAAATAGTTATTCTAAATCCATGAATGCCATGATCTCAAATAAAAAAAATGAAAATGTTAAAATGGTAATGGGTTGTTATGGTATCGGGGTATCTAGAATAGCTGCTGCTGCCATTGAACAATCAAACGATCAAAAAGGTATAATTTGGCCTAGAGCAATCGCTCCTTATGAACTGAATATCATATCAATTGGATATTCCAAAAATGATAAAATAAAAAGCTATACCGATAATCTTTACAAAAAATTAAAAGAGATTAAAGTTGACGTTCTTTTAGACGACAGAGATTTAAGTCCTGGGAAAATGTTCTCTGATTCTGACCTAATTGGCATACCTAACAAAATAATAATTGGAAATCGATTTCTTGAGGATGGGTCTTTAGAGTTTAAAAATAGAAGGTTAGATAAAACCTCTACAATTAATGAAAGTAAAAATTCTGTAAACCCCTCCAAAATCGTATTAGACAACCTCATTACTCTAATTAATGGCTTTTAATCAACAAATATAATAAACATTATTTTTTTTTAATATCATAATATAATCATGTACTTAAATATACATAAACACTTGACGGAGCTTATATTTCAAGTAAATTAGATAGTCCGCTCATAGTATTTTTGATGTTCGCTTTGAGTGGCTCAGGCGTCAGGAGGATCAGAGAAATACTGCGTTTTGAAATAGGCCTGAGTTTAGTAAGTGGGATGAAAACAATAATAAAATTGTTCATTCTGCAG
>MDSV01070338.1_pt1 | contig 20691 bp, 4 predicted proteins | sample 810851 | NCBI WGS metagenome assembly MDSV01 (sample SAMN05326640, study PRJNA326480) | marine metagenome | isolation source: seawater | place: Atlantic Ocean: North East | collected 2012 | reverse complement strand
GTAACGACAAATATTTGGAATGTGAGAAAAATGTTTCAAATTTTTGGAGGTTTAAGAACCGGGTGTCTCTTTGCGGTTTCATTGCATAGGGTGTCCGTTCATTCCGGGACGCGGGGGTGAACCCTCCGCACATACTGAATACCGGCCTCCGGACTCGTGTTAATCGTCCTGTGGGCATAGCACGTCGGGATAAGACCGGGATTCGAGGCTGATATGAAAAGTTTTAAAAACACCCCCCCTTGTGGTTTTTGAATGAGTGGCACCCCTTACGTATTGTGCAATATGATGCACAGGACAGCACCCGAATGTCTGTACGAAGCGTAAAATAAACGGTTGGACTTTGTTTGTGAATATGCTCACTTGAATCGAAACCATAAAAATAGCAGCCGCTAAATGTTCGTTATTTCAATGTAAGTCGTGTACAGCAGTGGTCTAGTTGGGAGCGTGCGTTCGATATGTCGCGAAGTGACACGGTGGTTGAACGCGCTTGCTCTTACTGTTCTCTATCATTTGGATCAGCTCTTTTGGTGCTGTTGGCCATTGGTTTGGGATTTACAAGCATATTCATCGTACATGGACTTAGTCTTTGGTTGTCGACAGACCCGGAGCGCGCATTCCACCTCGCCCGGGAATTGGTTGGGATATATTCAACGGTATGGAACAGTGTACGAGAAATATACAATGGTGCTCTTTTTGTTGCAACTGCGTGGGTACCTGGATACAATTTTTGGTCAAAGCATGTGGTAGAGCCGACCGTTTTCATCGCGTTGGATGTAGCATCATTGGTTTTTGCACATAAACACTACGCTGGTGTGGTTACTCAAGAACAGCTTCCGTTTTTGGGACATTATTGTGGAGATCCAGCACAAAGAGGAGTTCAACTCCCAAGTGAACAGACCATGAAATGGTGTGCTTTTCAGTCTTCAGAGGTATGGGCACACGAGCTTGGGGCAACACAATCTTCAGATGGTGCTTCTGCTGTAAGAAACGGGACAACATTACTATTATCTACTGCTCACACGCGGAGGTTGGCCGAGGCATTGCGTGCCGACGAAAACGCCGAAGGGGCTAGTCTATTTCCAACGCTGCACCTCGCCCCTTTGGTGGAAGCAGTAACGGAAATCACTGGTGCGATCACAATGTTGTATGCTATATATTACGACATTGTTGCTCATGTTGTCTTTACGATTCTCTCCGAAATAGCGGTATTAATATGGAACATGCTTCAGATCTTGGTTCGTGCAGTTTTAGCAGCAGTACTTGCCATCGTTCGATCTGGTGCTTTACAGACAATCATACGAGTTGGGGTAGACCTGTTGATGACGCTCGTCATCTACGTTGGGATACCGATACTGTTGGCAACACTTGATGTAATCCTATGTCTTATCAACATGATTCAACCTGGCACCTGGCCGGAACAGGTCGCCTGTGTAGAGAGAACATGTTTCAAAGCAGACGGTGACATCGGTGCCGAGATATTTACAACATTTTCGTCCATTCCAATCATATCCCATGTGATGAACGAAGCGATACAGGCTCTCCTAAACCCTACCACGGGCCGTAAATTTGGAGAAAGTGCAGGTGGATCAACTGATATTCCGGAGATTGATCCTGGCGCCTCGGCCACTGGAGCAGCGACAACCTGTGCTGCGTGTTTTGTATGCCGGGTTCCTGAGATTCGTGTTATATGGCTTCTTGTTGCGATGACATACGGATGTGTTAAAGACGAGACTCGGTATGCGGGCAGGGTTGAAGAAGCATGCTTGGATGGAGGACAGTTTTATCTTGATGCATGCGGTCCACGAAGCGCATTTGCACACGCAATGGATCAGAGCGAATGGGAGCTTACGTATACGTCTCATCGTCAATTTGACATTGGTCGGGTCAATCATTATGCAGGACTTTTCCATCAATTAGCAGAAGATTCCGGTGGTGCAACAAGCAATGGATACTATGCACAGATCATTGCAGACCTTTGGAAGAAACGAAACGTTGCAGACGAGTTGAACATGGCCGCGCCCTTTTTCCGTGGAGTGTGCACCCAAATGAGATTGAACTTCGATATCGACACTGGACCGAGCCATGTCAACGTGTCAAAGGGGAGTATGGGGTATCTTTCCGCAGCATTTTTATATGAATCCTGCAAGGGAGAGCGGTTTGAACTATGTACAAATGACTTTGCTCAGAGCGCAGTAGATACGTGGTACGAATTGTCAAATTGCATGTTTGACATGCCATCCTGTCGACGAGATCGTGAGGTTTGCCTAGGGAGATGTGGTGGAAACTCCACTGAGGTGCAACAAGATTTTATGACCGACGCGGCGAAAGTTGAGTTGAGCGAACGCGTTTTGGGTACCGACGTGATATCTCGGTCTCGTGCAAACTGTACCATACGCAATTACACAATCGAAATACCCCTTTTTCCTGGGATCGATGGTCTTGCTTTTGTAAAATACGCCTCTCGCCTTCGGGTTAGAGGTGGCGCATTGGCTATCGATCCAAGGGCGTGTTCAAGACACCCAGAAAGTTGTGGTGCTGTTGTTCGTGTTCTAGAACGAGATCCAACATTGACATTCCGAAACGGCCGTTTCATTCCGGCACATTCACTGGAATCTCCTCAACCTCCTCCGCCTCCTGCCCCTCCGCCCTTTTTGGACGTTTATCAGCGCAGGGAGCCCCCTCCACCACCACGACCACCACGACCACCACCACCATGGTATTCTCATGCCGAAACGTGCACTCCCATTATCACACCGACCGAAGCTCAAATCGATGTGGACGAAGAGCGTGCAGTCTGTGTGTATTCGAGAGCTATACAGGATGAACGTGTAAGGGCCGAAAAATGCTTTCGTAGCATGCCACCCAGTCCTCCTCCTCCACCGCCAACTCCACGAGCTCGGAACGCCGCAATTAATTCAGAGCTGTTAAAAGCTAAAGTTCGGAAAGGTGGCTCCACCTCACAGGAGCCGGTCACCGAATTAACTTCGGAACAGGAATATCGGCGAGAGCACCAAAAATTGCAGCGCTCTCAACTTGAGCTTTTGGACCGCCTTGCTACAGATAACTTCCAGCTTCGAGAACTTATTGGCGGAGTTAGGGATAGAATCATTGGACTTGGTGGTTACGAGGACGAAGATATCGTCGGGAGGCGTCTCTGGGAACGTGAAGCTACGCATAAAAGTCATATGTTTCTTGATAATGTACTTTCTACATCTGCCTTTGGTAACCGTCCAATCGTGGGCATAACAATGGGACAATGCCAAGGACTCTGTCGCGCAATAACCAATGATACAACCGGTGCATGTGTTGGGATTGCGTTTGCACGCGCAAACGCAAATCCAAGGGACTTAACATTGAGGCAATGTTACCTATTGCATCAAACTGGTGGGTGCTCTCCCGCTTCTTTCTCTGCTGCGTTATGGTCTCGAAGAGATACCGACTCATGTACGGTACCATCATTTCGTGATAACCCGATGTGCATTCAACTATCCCCCTACAGCACCAATCTCCGGGTCTTAGATTTCGAATCGGCAAAGAGCGCTTGCGCGGCGGGCGGTAAGGGTCGATACTCTCCAAAGCTTCCTCTTCCTAGATCTGCATTGGAGGCTTTCTCGATGCTCGCATATGCAAGAGAACGTGGTATACATTCCTTTTGGAGCGACAGACCATCAAACGGCATGATGTTTTGGAGTGGTGTTGACGGGCAGCCTGTAAATATTCCAAACGGTGATAGGCGATGTGTATTAGTTTCGACCGTGGATTCTGATATCCATGGACACATGTTTGCAGAATTGAAGCCGTGTACAGTAAGAATGGCTGACGGACTGGTATGCGAATCTGCGTCGGCTGCGCCACCTCCACCTCCTTGGTATGATGCGACTCATCCACCGTCTCCATTTCCACCACCTCCCCTTCCGATTGCAATCACAGCCTCGTTGAGATTTTACACTCGAAAGACGGTGGCGCCCCTTACAGAAGCCATTTGTCTTGCTGGTCTCACGGCAAGGGATGTCGGCCATTTATGCACCGAATTTGCAAAACGGCTCTCAACACCAGTCAAAGAAGGGGCGGTACCAACATTCACCCCCCTTTGTCGTGATGTATGTTTTCATTCTTGCGAGGGCGCTACAGATCAAGATCACGATGGATATCAAAACTGTAGAGAACCATCTTGCGCCGACACTTCTTGTGGAGAGTTTTTACTGAGGGAATGTCCACCTCAGACGCACGCGGCAATACACCGTCTCGTGGAGGCGAGTTGTAGTCTTGGTAGTCCTATGCCACCACCAACCCCATCGCCAAACCCAAGGCCCCCTCCTCAACCACAGCCTCCTCCACCATTTGGTTCTACATTTGGCAACATGCGCGTCGCACGCGATGAAAAACCAACGGATCCAGATTGCAAGCTAGTAACTTACGAAGCTTGTAGACGGGCTGCAATTGAGGTGGGAATTCATTTTGGAACTTCCACAGACTTGGAGATCAATCTCGCTCCGTGTGAAAAGGGTGTTGACACTTCTTCCTGTTTCATAGGATGTTCTCTTGGTTCTCTGACGGGGGCTCCTTCATTGTACACATATCTCACCCCTGAAAAGCTCGAACATTTTGGGGCGTATAACAGCTATCGTTGTGCATCTTCTGCACACGAACATTGTTTGTGTGCATCTACTCCTCCGCCCCCTCCGCCTCCTCCATTGTTTGATGATGAAACGAGGTTTTTGTATGCATCTGCATCTGTTGCAACAGATTCCATTGGGCATTCCACTGCTTTCTACAAAAAGGTTGCTTCTGATGCAGCAATGCCAGAAAGCTTTGTTAGCAACAAAATTCAGTATGACTGTCCTGGTTCGGACAGTGGCGCTCTACACTGTGCTCGACATTGTTCCAATGCACTCGGCCCCGAATTAGTTGCCTTTTCAGTTCACGGAATGGTAGCGCCACCCCCTCCATATTCTCCATCCTCTCCGCCAACACCTCCTGTGCCCCCACCGACACCATCACCTCCTCAAGGGTTTCAGTTTCACGGAGCCACAGATTCGTGCTACAAAGCTAACATCTACGCGGGGACAGAATGTCGTGATGGTGGAGTTGGCTCTATATATCCACCATATTGCCAGTATGGCACTCAACATCAATATTGTGGGCCACGCCCATACATTGCAAACGGTGCTCTGATGGGAGACAATTCATGTGAACATGCTAGAAATAACTTATGTGAAGATGGGGGGCCGGGATCAGAACCGCAGATGTACTTTGAACCTGATGGTACTGCCCGCTCTATTTGTGGATATGCTACGGACCAAGACGACTGCCCACTACGTTTTATGGAAACACTCGGGTCTCTTTCCTATGGAAATGCGGATCACCCTCCTGCTCCAACACCTCCCCCATCACCACCAACTTTTGAATCTCCTCCACCACCCCCTCCTCCTTTTACATCATGTGCAAATACTTGTCAACCCCCCTTTATATTCTGCTCTGATGGAGGTCTAGGTTCCAAGACAAATAACGGAATCTTTGTTTGCAGTTACGGAACACAGTGTTCAATATGTGGTGTTCGCTTAAATACTAAGTTCACCGAGCACGACGATTCGTCGCAAGAGGCACGCGACGGAGTGTGCCGAGATGTTGCAGTCGTCGGAGACGATGGAGTCGGTTATGGAACTGATACGACTGATTGTGGAGGTCCTCGCCAAATCGTTCAATCTACGGGACCGCCAATTACGGGTAGGCGAATGAGCGAGACGCCTTTCAATAACCCACCCCCCGATTCTAAAAGTCCACCTCCTCCTCCACCACGTCCACCACCTCCACCAACTCCGAGTCCTCCAACAGACCTGTGGATGTGTGAATGTAAGTGCACACATGACACAAATCACGAATCACAAGATTGGAGCGACATTTCTATTGTCGCAAGAAGCGTTCCAGAAGAAGATACACGATTATATACGGCGCGTGCCATTGTGGAAAGAGGTGCAGAACAAATCGTGCCAGGAATTGTTCGCCTACAGACGAATAACATTAAAAGCACGAGTGATGCATTTGTATCGTCTCCTATGTTCTCACGACCGGTTGCCCATGTGATAAATGGCTGGAAGCTCCCACAACGATCTGGGTATACGAAGACTATCCCATTTGTAGATCCTTCAAAGCAAGAAGAGATTCTTTGTGCTACCGAAAGCAGTAATGGGTGGACGGACGACAATGGCAAACAGTGTGGTCACTGGATGGGGCGTTGCAATAATGACGTACTTATAACGAATTGTCCATTATGTTGCAGGGCTCCAATGCCATCGAATAATCACCCGGTTGGAGAATTGAGCCCTTCTCCACCAGACTCAGTCATATCGTCTTTAGGCAGACCTCCGTCTAACCCACCTCCCTATCCACCTCCACCGCCTTTACCACCGCGTCCACCGCAACAAACTACGTTTCTTCCTTATTGCATATCATCATGTGCTCATGACACGGCCCACTCTACGTTTAATCTTCATTATGTTGAAGTTGATACGCATGCCCAAGAATGTACATGTGGTTATGGCGACAGTCCAGAGCCTCCTGACAACTCCGCGGTAACAGCATTAATCATGATGGGTGGGCGCTCGACAACACCAAGCGATACTCGAATATACACTATTGGACCTCCACGTCGATCTTACGTTGAGATTGTGTATACTGACAACGACCAACAGCCTGGTACATTATATTTTGAACAGGCGTTTGAATACGGTATCGGAGTAGCTGATGTTTGGCTAGGGCAGGTGACAAAACCACTGGTAAATGCGATCACTACAATTCCATCCGGATCAACAGAGCATGATTGTGCCAGGAAATGCATACAGCAACATGTCAGGGTGGCTATCAAGGGCTTCCAATTGGATTCTCGATATGGCATATGCACGTGCCTTGGAGAGGACCCTATGAGTCTTCACAATCACCAATATCTTTACCATTCACATGAACGCAACCACTCAACTACGCTCTACAGTGCATGGTGGTGCAGAGGGATAATGCAGGGTGAAAACGATGGTCGTTTTGTTTACGATTTCAGGCTGAAACAGTGGTGTCCTGGATACGTGGGAGGTCACATGGGAGAAGCAGTGATTGGTGGGGAGGTTATGTCTAGTAACCAAGACGCGGCTCTTTCGTGTATGGAATCTTGTGATTACCGAAACGGAACAACAATTTCGAGTGGATGCAACATGATTGAAATCATGACAACTGCGTGGAGTGATATCATTGGAAGTCCAATAGAACGACCCGATCCTCCTCCGTATCTCCCGTATCCTCCTTCACCGCCACCGCCACAATATCCACCATTACCTCCAAACCCCCCTCTTTCAAATACCGGCAATTTGTTGCGCGCTTGGTACCCGCTTGGAAATGAACTCCCTCTTAAAGAAGAAGACGAACAATACTCTATTACGTGCCAATTACCATCAAGTTGCAATTCAAGCGCGCTTCCAATTTACACTGGGCCATTCATAAGCACAGTGCAGCTTGCGAGAGAGCTTGAACAAACGGGAGCATACGAAGATGCACTTTGTCCTTGGGAATGCGCACCTAAACTTGTTGGTCATTGGTTATCTCCCAGCGACGCCCGCTCTTTTTTTTCCGGGCATGGTTTTGCGGGGCTAGCATTTCCTGGAAGAGAAAGTGGTGGGTTTACGAATTTTACGTCATTCAACACAAATGTTCTCGAACCGATAAAAACGCTGACGGGAGTTTCCAAGGACGACTGTGCTATGTTAATGACAGGTGGTGGTGATTCAGGAGATGGTCCCTTTCATGGATCCTTGATATATGGCTCTCTGGCAATATGGGCGTCGACATATTCGGAGGTCACACACACCCACGGGGATTGCATTACATTCCGAGCTACTCGAGATAGCATTCAAGCCCGGCTGTGGAGGAGCTTTGTAGAATACGCCAACGTCGTGCTAGACACTCCATTCTACCAACCGACGGAATCAACAGCCAAGGTCGTGCCTTTAGAATTCAGTAGTAACTGTCTTTCGTTGCAGTGTGCTTACGTATGGTGGTCAGAATGGAACGATGACACATACAGTTGCAAACCAACTCTACAGACAATGGAAAATATACTAACACCCATTCGTCTCATATCCGAGCTGGCAGAATCCGGAGTTTCTTACCCCCCTCCAACACCTCCGCCACCTTCATCTCCATCTCCACCACATCCTCCACCAATAGAAGCAACTTCGTGCATGAACGACGAAATACCAATATTTACAGGAACACTTCTGGATGAAAAATGCTACAAATGGATATCAGATACCGGTACTGGCTCTTATTGGCCTCCGGAGAATGTTCATCGTAATGTATACGAGGTGGACCCTCAATGTCCATCGTCGCCATACACGACTCGCTCCGTACAACGAGAACAATTCAGAATGTTCAACAAGGACTCTCTTGTAAGAACAGCGATAGAACGGCTTTCCCCAAGTGGAAGTGTGTACGTTGATTGCCAGGTGGCTCTTCCAGAAACGTGTTGTATCGCACACCATCAAGTACACAAAACCGGCATGGACAATCTTCCAGAATCTGGATGCAAAGCACGATGTGGTCTAGAAAGGCGAAACGGAAATGACCGCTCCTGTCTTCCGGCTTACCCTGAATGTCTGCAAAACCAGAGCGACGCTTCTCTGTTTATTGAGACCTTTTGTCTATGTGGCGCCAGATACACAGCAGCTGCATTTTCTCTTTCGAATCTGGCTAGTCCGCCGCCACCCCCTTTACCTCCTGTACCTCCTTCTTTTAGCAGGAGGGGTAGAGAGCTCGGCTTCCGCCCACTTACAGGAGGTCATTTGCAAGCAAACGATACATGTCGTGCGGATCTCAACCTCTTTAAACTTCGATGGATGCCATTTCAGTTGGGCGCATGTGATTTAGATGCATTGAACCCACGTATTTTAAATAGCGGGAGCTTTGGTTCCTGTTCCGAATCGACGGATGAAGACAAGCGATCTTGCTGTACGACGACTAGACATAGCTTGCACAGGACAGAAGTCTATAAATCTCTTGGAAATGGTCAATTTGATTCAAATCCCACATATGTTGGAACTGACGTGTTCGGCTCAAGTGATGCAGCTCTCGCAGTCGGGGACCTCAATTTAGACGGGCATTCAGATTTGATCATCGGAAACAAGATATTTATGAGCACAGATGGAAACGGATTCCGAAGTACACCCCTTTATCTAGGGAATCAGAATTGGGCGAAGCTTCATGTTGTAGACTTTGACGGTCCGACAAGCTACCCAGATATCGCTGCCGTAAGTAACGAAGGTGTGGCATATGTCATCCGTTCAAAAATAAAGCGCACGGCCGAACAGAACATCAAATTCACCGCATATTGGCACATGAATGCGAGTTACGAAGATTCGAAACAGATACCACTATTTCATACTTTGGCGTTCTTTGAACAAAACGACACGCGGTTTCGTGATGGAGATGACGTCAAGATAACCGGGATAAATTATGGAGTACGAACCCAGCCATCATCGTGTCAAATCGTTAACAAAACATTTACAATTCATGATTGGTATAGCTTTGACTCCTATCCCGAGCGTGGATACATGTCGTTTATATATCCACCTCAAACGGATAGGTGGCCAGATAACATGTATCCAACGCCGGCCAGAAGTTTTCTACATCGTAGCAGGCCTCGACATATGCGCGGATTTGCATTAACACTTCCAACAGACTTGAACTGCATATTTTACGATATTGACAGCGCATCCTTTCAGGAAGACGACGCGTTTTACGAAAGACCAATCTTCACATTTGAAGGCGTTCCTCGGGTAATTGGTACCGAGATTCGACCGCCTGGTGGTATAGATCCTACATTCTATCCTCCACAGCGGATCGGTGATGTTTCAGACAGTGGAGTTATAGATATTGCTATTGTGGACGTCTGCACTGACACTACGGGGGAGCTCGACTCACAGGTTGACGCGTGCCTACTATTTCGTGGTCGGCCAATTAAATGCTTTGTGTTACCAACGTATGATTTGCGTGTCTATGATACGTCAACTAGCCTCGCGGTGGTTTCACCCGCTCAAGATGACGATATGAGCGATGCTATTTCTTTCGCAGAGATAGATGGCGCCAGTTTGCAAAGAGAGGTGACAGCAAACATATGGGACATGGGCCCAACGAGTCGCCATGATACAACACCCCAAACCACAATCTCCAGTCACACGGCGGCGTCAAAGCTTACCGCCGACACTAAGGACACCGGCATACCCCACGGCCTGCAAAAAGGTACAACAATTGAAATCATTAACTGGAATATGAATATGGATATAGAGTATCACACGGCCCCTTCATCGAACAAGTTCGTTGTATCAACGAGCGGGTCGACGGCGTTTTCGTTTTATCTCCCTGTGACGTTTTTGTGGGCGACGGATGGGACCAACTATTGGAGACCTGCATCCGATTGCATTAGTAACAGAGATGAAACAACATCTAGGTATCCAAAGGCGCGCGATTCAATCACGTATAAAACAAAAGCTGCAGCGGGAGCGGACATTAAATGCGTAAACATGGCCCCAAGATGTGCACCCGGTACTCACGCTGCTATGTGCGGAGACGCCTCCAAATCGATCTGGAAATCTACCCCAACGATCACCCACGACAACACATGTCAAAGGATAGACACTCGTTGCTCAGAAACTCCAGAAAGAGCGCATGATTACTCTGACCCGGAAGTAGAACAGCCCCAAACCACTACAGAAGCGATTGACAAAGGGTGGGACGACGAGGAGAGTCTCAATAATTGTAAGAAGGACAACATATGCAGCGACCAATGGATTAGTAAATCCACTTATCCATCGGTCGGTTGTGGATCTGAAAACGAGATCGGTTGTCTCCCTCCGCCACCTCCGGCATTTTCAGGGCGACGGCTCGGAATGAAACGCCGTGAAGATTGGGTCAGCTTATCAACCGTCAACCTAGATAACAATATGGCCTCTGTGAACGTGACAGCAAATGCTTGGTCGCCACCTTATCAGCCAACGAGGAGTGAGAACATGTCGGGACAAAATGCTACATCAAATGTATCAATGAGAATCTATGAAGGCGAGTTTGATTACGTTTATTATGACACCAAATTTCATCGTGAAGACGAGTTCGACTGGTTTTTTAATGGCTGCCCAAAGATATACACCACCCCCTTGGTACCTGTGCCAATTCAAGGTTTCGGTATTGACGGAAGCTATTTGGGATTTAAACAAGAAAAACTACACATGAATACGGTGTATTCGTACCTGGGTGGAGATTCCTTGCTAACAACTCTAACATACCCTAATATAGACTTTACTCTATGGGATATATTGCCAAGAAATCCACACTGTGGACCGTGGGAAGCATGGAATGACCCAAGGTATGACGAAGCATTTGAATTGTGGGAGAATCTTCCAGATTATGACTCTCGAAAGCCCACCGCAACAAAATGTTGGTGTGGGTGCTTTGTTTACCGACAGAATTCCATCGATTATTCTAAAACCGATTTTGGTTATAAGTATCAGTCTACAAGAACAGAGGGTGATGGTTATTCTTTCCCGAACAGTATATATTTGGACACTGGCTCATATGACGCTTACACTTTGAATCACTTCCTCCTTACAAATTACCCAGCAGGGACGTACTCCCACCGGCGCCCAATCCTACACCCACACTATTATGTTTACGATCAAGAGTTGGCCAACAAATTCTTGTTTGAATTGGAAGTCATGTGTGGTCACAAACCTCCACCACCCTCACCTCCAATGCCTCCTCCTCTACCTCCTTATCCGCCGCCGCCCTCCCCGTCTCCGCCACCTCCCTCCCCTCTACCCCCTCCACCTCGTCCACCCCCTCCACCTCCACCTCCACTCCCCTCTCCACCTCCTCCACCATATATGCCACCACCACCTCCATTTGGGCAAGAATGTGGTGTAGGTCATGATTATGACGATTGTGGACGCCAGAAACGATATTTGATATTTGGAGGTCGTACGAGGAGCATGCTGCAAGCAATGCACGATGCGGATCGCAGCAAGTCGTATGCTGGAATGGGGCCACTCAAAGTAAGGGTTGTTGACACTCCAAGACGCACGAATTCGGGATCAGTAAACGTAGGAGAGGACAGGCCATCGAACACACCAGCCCTTGTCGTGATTCGCAGAGATTCGCAACCTACCGTTGTCAAAGCAGAACCAGGTCTCACGGGCCATCCCATAGGAGCTTCTAGTATTGGAAGTAGTGCATCAGGCGCTGTCGGGACTACGAATCAAGATGGAACAATCGTAGCCATTGCAAACTCTAACGCAAAGCCCGAAGTGTGGTACGGAACGGGTAGAGCGGCTACCCGCGACAAAGTAATTCTTGAAGGAGCGCCAAGTACGGACATTTCCCTATGTAAGACTACATCTCCGGTACAAGATTCATATGAGATTGCGACTGGAGGGGGTGGGGAATCTCCGAGAATATTCTATGGGAATGGGTGGCAATCTGTCCAGGTACTTGGACCAACGTTTCAAAATACTTCCGCTACTCCACCCCCGCTTACATCGTCCATACGATGCGCAAAATTACTCGGAAACGATAACAAAGAAGATGTGATCGTCCACCGCACAACTCGTCACCCTGCTTCGTGTGCATATCGTTGTTATGAACAAGGTCGCTTTTCATATGACTCTTATTGGCTTGCAAACGTGGCCAATGCTGATATTCATGATCATTGTTTGTGTGGTCCGTCGCTCTCGTTGGCTGTTGGGCCACCCGTTCCACCATTCCCACCCTCTAGTCCGCAAACCCCACCGTTGGAACCACAGCCTTCCGTTCCACCGTCCCCACCTCCACCTCAATCCCCCCCTCCTCCACCTCCAATCCACCGAGCAGGATTGTGTATACGTTATGGTGACGCTGACTTTATCTCTCCATCTCCTCCACCACCGCCCCCAACTCCTCCATCGCCTTATGTCGAACCACCTCCTGCCCCATCACCCATGCCACCGGCACCTCCATGTCCACGACCTCCTCCATCTCCCCCACCACGTCCTCCACCTCCTCCGCCGGGAGGTCCGCCTCCGCCTCCGCCTCCGCTTCCACCCCCTTCTCCACCCAGACCACCACCACCACCTAATTCCCCGCCACCGATGCCAAACATACCACCCATACTGGATACTCCTTCAAGCCGAATGATTTATCACGACCTTACAACAGATACAACGGAGTTACTTGCACACGAGGAGAGTGCGTGGCAAGTTGTGAGTGCCGCACTTTTAGAATCTTATACTGGGTATCCAGACACAACATTGGTTCAGGGGATTTGGTTACAAGATACACATTGTGCAGACAAAGTTTCCATGTTTGATTCTGGGAGCTCGAGAAGTCTTGTTTCGTTCGGTACGTTAAGAGGACGAGAAAACTGTGTCGAATATGATCCAGATCATTCGATTACGCTCTTTTACCGAGATCCGATATGTCTATCCGGGAGAAATCAATACGAAGAATATACGCACCATAGACCAAGTCAATTCGAGCCTAAATGTGTGGTTGTTTTGCTTGAAGCTTCCAGTCGCATGGAACTGCGAGATGAGTTAGTGAAAGCCGGGCGCTCGATGATAGATCCACTCCGACTTGTCGTCAACTACACAACAACACTTAGTGTCAATCCAAACCTACAAGTTACAAGTGCAAACTGTGCGCTTGGTCATTTGTTCAAAAAACTGTACGAAGCTGACCTAGCTCAACAAGAGCAGCGGGATGAGCTTCAAAAGGCACAGATCGATCTGGATGAAGCAAGATCACAATCTACACTATTCGATAGAACTTTGGATGGTCTAAGCGCATTTAGACCACCTGCAGTTCCACCAAGTCCAGCTCCCCCTAGAGCTCCCGGTGCCCCACAGGTTCCATTGGCTGTTCCATTTGAAGTAAGAAGTCAACAATTGCAAGACAGAGTCGACATGTTGACAAAGAAAGTCTCTCAACTCGATGCGAGCATACAGTTGTGCACTCCTAGTACAACTCAAACATGTGGACGGAGTTCTATCATGGCTCCAAACCCATGGCTTGCATCCAACGGTCAAAAGTGCTACGGATACGACACATACGAGGCATTAGAATTTGCATTTTGTGGTTATTGGTCCTCGACTCGCAATGTATATGCCGCAGAAAGCGAAGAGGCTGCTGAGATGCTTAGCAAAGACGGCGCTCCGTATTGTTTTGACGATTCTACCCCACCTAATGCTCTCAAATGTCCTGTTTCTGCAGACCGTACACACAGGGCAGGAGTTTATGAGCTTCGTGAGAGACGACGCATCGATCGGCCTTATTGTGAAAGTGACATCTTCAAACAGATGACTTTGGACAACGCGACTGCTTCAGAAGCGGAATGTCGCAAAATAATAAGAGAACAAGAACGCGCTTGCCAACATTCAGTTTGTCGTCAGTGCACTTCCCCGTGCATATATCCTGTTATGAGAACAGTTGGGGCGGTATTGAAGTGCACATCTCCTACCCGTCATTATGGAATGGTGCACTATGCGCATACAAGTGATGCGGGCCAATTGGCACGGTCTTTGCATGGAGCAAGAAGAGAAAATAACTACGGTCCGGTTCCAGAAAGATATGCCGCCCATCTTTACCATATTGCGCATAACAATCCGTCTGGACTACTTCAACGAGATTCAATCTCATGTCGCAAAGAACATGTCAATTCACCGTCTGCTCATTTTGCACACGGGTTTGATACCGATGGACGTATTTCTGCTCGGTCGGGGTACATGGTATCATGCATGCACCATTCAGATTGTATGCCATGTGGGCGCCATCCACTCACAGGCCAACATTACAGGTGTCAAAAGAGATACACATTGTATGATACAGTCTACACAACAGATGACGGGGACATCTCATTCATAAATATCACAGACGCATCAGCTAATGCATTCGATATTGATATGGAGGCAGGCGCCATCACGGGGAAAACTGGTATTTGCGTAGATCTTGACAGCAGCATGAACGAAGGATGTAATGTCCGCCCGGCTGCTGCAATCAAGGACGGTTTGATTGGATGTTTTGATTACTATTCCTCCAAGTTTTTATGTGGATTATCAGTTGAGGTCAAGCATGGAGATCTTAGCACTGTACAAACAACAGGAAATATTATATGGCCACGTGTTCTTGTTGAAGGCTCAGAAGATGCTGATGGAGATGGACGTGCTATTGGACGCCTCGAATGCGGAGATCCTATTGATTGTATGCAAAAATGTAGACTACTTGAAAGAAGGAGTCTTCAAGGAGCGGGTGCACCTCCTACGTGCGCGTTGTAAGCAGCACATGTCTCGAACTTATATACATAGTTAGTTGTACTGTTTCAATTTACAGTCAGCTGAATCAACCTTTCTATTTTGTAGGTGCGACCAGTATTGCCCATCGAATATTTTGACAACTATTACAGACGCTATAAGCGCGTTATGGGATGATGTGTTGACGGTGGTGAGGCTTGTTGGAATATGCTTTGGAAGGCTCGGTATAAGTGGATGCATCTGTCAATTTGCTCTGACACTACAACCACTATGGAGACGTATTAGTACAGATAAAAAGGTATTATGCAAAGAAGGAGATCCATTTTTCATGCTCCTTTCACAGCTGGACGCTCTTATCGTTGGATGGCTTGAGGACGGCGTCAATGGTGCAATCGAGATGATAAATAGGGTGCTTGCTTCTGTAAGAATATTTGGAAGCGACGCAATTAGTTGGCGGTTGTGTCTGCCTGTACCCAGCAGACCAAAACGATGTGAGAACAATCTAACTCCGGGTCAAGCGGCGGCGTTTGCAAAATGTGAAGATCCATCATTAGCAGGTGGATTGGATATGCTGTGCTACTACCAGCGTGTGCATACAATATGTAGTTCCAATCAACATCTTACGGAATACAATGAGTTATTTTCTAAGGGATACGAAGAGATATCAGAGCTTCAACATCAGTTTGCGGAAGCATTTGGGGACAGCTATGCTTATTTAGATCCCACAATGGCAGATTTGGTTGAACAAGCGCGAATCTCAGCTGTTTCGGGACCAGACCTCGAGCCACGAAGAGATATTTGTTCGTCAAGCTCATTTGCATCGGCAATGAGTCTTGATCAGATTATTATAAGCTGTATGTTCGCTCTTTTTGAGAGTTTCTGTCCAGACGGAACGACCCGAGACGATTCCTTTGCATTCGAGATCGAGTCCACATCGTTTAAGCTTCCAAAGGTACGTTGGGATTACAGCGTCTCTCCACCACCACCGCCTCCAGTAACACTAGCAGGCATCGAACGCCTTGTCGAAGACGATCCCAACGGTTGGCAACTGGCCAGGTCAAAAATAGAAGATCTGTTTCCAACGCTTTCACATGTAGCGACAAGTTCGGTTGGTGCTAGTGTTGGGCCGTATCTTTCTGACTATGATATTTCACCACAGCAGATTACGCGGGCTTTCTTGGCATCTGTGAATTTAGAAAAGGATTCCCTTGGCGCACGCGTGATCGAGAGCAAACATACGGGACGGTGGAGGTTTGCGTGTATGGAATTATTCAAGTTGGCGAAAGACTATACATCATCTGGTACGAGATCTATGGGATACAAGAGATATGGATCCAAACAACAGGCGGTGGGACACAATGGACAGTTTGATCGAAACTTCTTGTTGTATGCAATGTTGGATATACACTTGAGCTTGAGCGGTTCAGATGAATATGGAAGACCATATTCTTATTCTACGCTCGACATGTACAATTTCGTTTGCGGAGATGGTAACGTCAGAGGGGGGATTCCAGGACCAGCTGGATGGAGAGTAGCCACACCATATACTGAAACAAATGGCGGAATCGATATCAAAGGAGTTCAACTGTCTGACTTTGGGCCAATTGTAGGTTACGGTTCAATCGAACTTTTGAGATCTATGCGTATTGAAAAGCTTGTAAATTGTGATACACAAATTGCACCAGAGGATGGAGTGCGGTATTTGGTATGTGAACACGGCGCAAGCAGGTCAATGCAGCTAGACCTCGAGGACCGCGCAGACCTGAGCCCATTTGCTATGCAGAGAGACAGTTGGTGCAACCCAGATCAGAACATGGACATTGAAGATGTGGTTGGTAACCCATTTACATTCGAAGAAGATTTGTTGGATACTTCGGATCGTGGACGGAGGAGAAGACTAATATTCGGACAGATGTTTAGATTTATAGGAAGGAACGTGTTGGGTCAAATACCTGGGATAGGCGGTATCATCCGTGCTCCATTTGATTTAATCGACTCGGCAATTGGGGCTATACCCGGGGTCGGTGACATTTACAAAGCGGGGAACGATTTGATTGACGGTGCACTAGAAGCAACAATAGGACAAATCCCTGGTGTTGGATTTTTGCTCGGTTCAAGGCGGCCAGGAGAATCGGACGAGGATGCAAGATCTAGAGTCAAGGAGCGTGCTAGATCAAGAGGTCAAGATGGTAACCCTTCTGGTGCATTGAGAAGAAGTGGACGACCACGTGACCCTAGCTTTCTCGATAACATGCGCATTCCGGCTGCCGACCGCGGCGAGGAAAATCTAGTGGGGTCGAATGGAGCGTTCAGAAAACTAAGCCTCATGTCATGGGTGTTGGTCACATCGTCAGCTGATGACTCAGTCAGCCCTGGTATGTATCGACTAAAGGATCTTCAAGTCTTCAGGAATCTGGAGTGCCGTGATTTCCCAGAGGTCACATGTAGCCGAGAACTTCCTTCTAGAGATGCAACAGTCATAAACCTTGATAAACCGTTGGTCGATGACGCCGATACGTGGAAAACAGGCAAAGAAGCCATTCTTCGTGCTCGTTGCAGCGCAATGATTAGCAGAGAGTCAGTCATTGATATACAATGCGATCGCACACCATACATTGGCATAAATGGGTGTGACCAAGAAGATTTACAATTGGGATCTCGTCCTTGGACTTACGGACCATCTCATTTCCTTCACCGCCTTTTTCCTACACCATCCCCAAGTCCCCCACCCCCACCTCCAACACCAAGACCCCCGCCGAGCCCCTTTCCTCCACATTCTCCACCCATACCATACGTAATGGATGATCATATGATCAAAAGGCTTGTGCGCGAAGCAGAGGAACGAGTGTGTACAAGTGTGTATTACCTTGGTCAGACTACTAGATGCAACAGACTTGCAATTGATTTGACGGAGCGGGTGTTATACGCACGCCTTTCTCCGCCTTCTGCGCCGCCTGTTTCATCATCTCCGCCCCCTCCACCTCCACCGCCCCCGCTTCCTCTTCTTCCTAACGAACTTCAGCCGGTGGTGATTCAATCTGCAATATTGTCAACTTACAGGATGCCTATAGAATCAGCATCGCAGCCAATTACAGATGGCGTTTACACAAGAGACGCAGCGGACCTTGCCATGCGACTATCTACCTTACCACAGAACAAGTGGGCGTGTACGCCTAATTCTATACTTGCGTGTGCAAGCGGGGGTCTAAAAGATCACTGTCTGAATGGAGCAAAGCGTTGTGCATCAGAAGCAGAGAATGTGAACAATCCTTTCCTGGACATAGGATTTCGACTACAGGCAGGACACTATCTGTGGGGTCTGTTCATTAAACTACCATCAAATGACCAGCTCGCGGAAAATATAAGGGGAGACAAAACTGTCCAGCTGTTCGGTCCACGAAATGCTCCAATTAGATGTGCATTTGGTTCTGAGAGGATTGTGGGTGTTGATGAAGACAGACAAGTCCTAATACCCTGTACTCCTCCGGATCCTACAGACGCCGAATTGTACGAGCTGGGAAGTGTGGTAAGAGCAGTGATTACACTACTAGGCGATCGGCAAATATGGTTTGCCGAGATTCAGCCGATTGAACGGGATCTCCGAGTTGCATTCAACGATACAGTGACAGCCCCACCACCCCCGCTACCACCTCCTCCCTTTCCGACACCTCCACCAAAAAGTCCTTCTGTACAGCACAACTGTACGTTTCATCCTGGGATGGAGCTCCTTCCACCCAGTCAAATGTCGGTCGTTGAAAAAGAGCCGTGCCAGCTCAGTAGCGATGAATGTTGCAAAATTGCGCACAATCGTCAAATGTTTGCGTACCGATTGGACGATGCAGGATGCTGTGACGTGATTGCAGCACAAGTCGCCGAGATTAGCATTAGGGACATTGTAGACCGTCGTGGACGTTGGACAACTCGATCTGGTGTTGGTATAGTGAACGAGTGACGAATGTATGTAGCAAGGTTACGTGACTTCGCGGCGTGCTATAATAATATTCAAGTCATTGTTTTTGTATAAAAAGTTCCCAATCGTCACTCGGCACGAATGTCCATAACGAATGAGCCACCTCCCAAACGCGCATGTCCAGAAGAAAAAGAGAAAAGTCACACACTTTCCAAATGTGATACGGTGCGGTGCATCATACTTGACGGTCCAGGTGAAATCCCTCGCATATACCACATAAAGGCATCGTGCCTCCCCGATTGGTATTTTGAGGCCCTCGCAAAGGTCGTGCTGACAATCGACGACCCTACACTTTTGCCTTTTGGGGCGCGTCCAATTGAAACGGGCCAATTCAATCATGCGGTTGATGGATTTGCGGGAGTTGAATGTCTTGCAGAACGCATGGATACCGACGATTACCACCATACTCCATTCGAAGAACTTCCGGCACAACTGAAAGACCTATGGAATAAATATTCCAATGAAGACGAATACATAATCAGCGAGGATCCTCGAGTTGAGTGCCCAATCCTTAGGGCTGTATGTCGCTGGGCAAAGGAATTTCACGACAGTGGTTTCGAGGCACTCGTAACCGAACAAGCATTGGAACAGGTGCAGACTCAGAGCATCGATCAGCCTGTTCTTACGCTATGTCGTTTCAAGGACTGATATGTTCACCACGTGTGAACATATGTATATAAATATGGAAAACGAGGCGGACTCTGTAAACGTAGTAACCCAAAATGAACGATCTAAGGTGCGTCGCAAGTGCGCCTTTGCGGAAGATTTTCGGCGCGTGAGTGGATGCAATTGGGAATATGCATCCCGAATGCCAGAGAAGCGCCACCGTACAGCTTCCTCGTCGACAGTGCATGGTGTTCCCTCTCTCATAGAGCTCAGCGAGATCGCCCTTCAAAAGGCGTTCGAACTCCGATGTGAAACACTCCAGGATGAGTTTCCATGTGAGCTCAAACCTTTCGCACATCTCATCACTCCTGTGTGTATGAACGGAGTGATGTGTAACGTGCGTAACAGACATGCCTAAAGCACAGACGAATCAAAAGACTGATTCGTGTAAATCGTACGGTTTATGCATGCGTTGCGTTCGTATTACATATACAATCGGTGCAAAAAGGAGTTTGCGAGCGCTAATGGATAAAATCTCAGACCGCAAGATTTTACTCGCCGCCGTTGCCAAGAATGGTTTTGCGCTGCGAAACGCGTCGGACGCGCTACGAGACGACCGCGAGGTCGTCCTCACCGCCGTGACCGAGAATGGCTACGCGCTGGAATACGCGTCGTACACACTGCAAGGAGACCGCGAGGTGGTACTCACCGCCGTTGCCAGTGCTGGCTACGCGCTGGAATACGCGTCGTACACACTGCAAGGAGACCGCGAGGTGGTACTCACCGCCGTTGCCAATACTG
>MDSV01026497.1_pt1 | contig 20691 bp, 17 predicted proteins | sample 810851 | NCBI WGS metagenome assembly MDSV01 (sample SAMN05326640, study PRJNA326480) | marine metagenome | isolation source: seawater | place: Atlantic Ocean: North East | collected 2012 | reverse complement strand
GGAATGAGCCAAAAACAGGCACTGCTTGTCTGTAAATCATTAGACAAGATTGCATAAACAACTATTCAGATAATTTATATAAACAATATTTTTCACTACAGTCTTTTTCTAACACCCGAGGTTCTATATAGTATTTTAATAGATTCATATGTGAGTCATTTAGATTAAATTTGTTCTCAATAATTGCAAATTTTGGTGATTCTTTTTCTAAATCTTCTTTGAAAGAAGATTTAAAATATTCATCACTAAAAAAATTATTCCAGCTTTCGTCATTTGATCTAAAATGATATGTATAAATCCAGGCTCTTCCAGAAGGTATTAAATGGTATTTAAACATCGCATCAAATTTTGTTTGATCTAATTCTGCAAGCACAATTCCAAATTCATAATTTGTTAAATTCTCTTGAATCACTTCAACTCTCTGATAATCTCTATTTTTTGTATTTTCAGAAAGAAATATTCTATTTCCAAAGATTAGATTTTCAGTTCCAATATTATTTTTTGGGTAGTTTCTTACATTGTCGCTGAGTAATACAGACACCAACAAAGTAATAATCAACACATTTGAAAAAAGTTTTTTTTGGCGTTCAGATTTGTTTAACAAATTTTCTAGTAATAAATAAGCAGAAGCCAAAAAAAGTGGAATATATAAAACAACTTGATAATCCGGAAACCTTGGACCTGTTACTTTTACGTGAATTATTTCTGCAATTGACCAAATTACAAAAACAAAATATTTATTTACTTTCATATCTTTTAAATAAAAAAGAAGGGATACAAGAATCACTACAACTGGAATTATACTTTTACCTATTGCTTGGCTCAGGGAGTAGTAAAAATTTGTAGAGCCTAGCCCTAAATTATAGTAAATATTTAAAATATAAAATTCATAAAGCTGGCCTGTTGTGTAAAGGTAAAGAGATGCAATACCCAACCAATATAAATTGTATTTTAATAAATCTAAGAATACCTTTTTACTAAAACGAGAGTTCACAAATATAAAAAGGCATATAAATATTTGTGATATGACAAATGAACCTACAGTGAAAGTAGCTAAAAACAGAAAAAGAGTTGTAAGGCGTAAATTATTCTTAACTAAAAGGTAATATAATCCAATTAAAATTAATACTGATCCAAGATATCTTGTATCAAACTTTAGGAGACCCAAGTTGGGATCTAATGTAAGAATTAAAGTAAGAATAGATATGCTTAAATAGATTAAAGGGTGCTTGCCAAAATAGTTTATTAAAATTTTTTCACTTAGAAAAGCGACCAAGATAATTAAAGCTAGATAAGAAATGGATATTCCTACCCAAATATTAGAAATTCCAAATAAATTAATTAACAAAAAATAGATAATTAATATTATTGGTCCCTTGTGGTCCCAAAAGGCTACATATTCAGATACATTTAAATAATCCATACGCATAGCTGAAGCAATCCAAACATAGTGGTCATTATTAAATCTAAGTGAGTAACTTAGGTCTGAAATTCTACTTCCGAGGTAAACGAACAAAGAAGAAAAGTAAAAATATTGAAACTTGGAAGATTTAAAATCAAAATTTAAGAAATATATAACAATTAACGCAATTAATAATATATTTTTAGGGTTTACAGCAAAAAGAAAACATATAAAATACTGTAAATATTTTTTAGAGCTTGAAACATCTTTTGAATAATAAACTAGTAGGAGTGACATTACCCAAGAAAATGAATCAAAATAAATTTTGTATTTTGTAAAGCTGTTAATAAATAATATAAAAAGTAAAAGTATTGATAAGTACTTTTTATCAATGATAAAAGATTTACGTTTATACGATCCAATTAAAAACACCAGAAGAATATGACTTAAAATTAAAGTTGGATAAACAATTAAATCTACTCTGTTACCAATATTATTTGTATTCTCATTTTGAGAAATAGAAGATCCAGAAATTTTTCCAAAACACTTAATATTATTTATTTCAATTTCAGTTTCATCATAAAGTTCATCAATATAAATGATTCTATAATTTTCAATATTTTCTTGATTTAACCATTCTTGAATTTCTGAAATAGAGTAATAACAATTGCCATTTAGAGTTGGTAGATAATCAGATTGACTAAGTTCTTTTGTTTTTATATCACTATTCTGATAATTTAAAAAAAAATTGATTGAAATTATCAGAATTATTAAAGAAAAAATTAAAACTAATGGCGTAAATTTTTCAATTTTAAAATTTTTTATCATTATTTAGGCATTATAAGATAATTACCAGTTCTCTGAGGTCAATTAAATAAGCTTTTTAATTTAAAGTTTTCAGAATAAAAAAAAATAATTTGTAAAATATGATTATTATCAAATATAAATTGCAAAATGCCAAGTTCTAGTGAACTAATCTCATCTTTATATTATATTTTTACTTTTAAAGGTACCTACTTATTTATCTTTCTATTGGTAACCCTACATTTATCAATAAAGATGTATAAAAATATAGAAATAAGTCCAAAATTATTAATAAGATATTATTTTGGAATTTTTCTCATAATAATCACATTTACTTCGCTATTTAGTATGACGAATGGAACTATTTTTTTTAAGAATGATTTGTTCGCAGATGGGTTAAAAGTTCTCTATTCATATGATCACATATTTGATAATCAACAATATGAAAACCTAAATAGTGCCTATTCAGCTAGGGATGATGATGGCATGTTGTTGGAAAATCCATATTCTGAAGTTGTTTCAAAGAGAACTAATGGTATTTATCATTCACATCTTCCACCGATGCCAAGCCTCCAGTTTCATATAGCTGCTTATTTAATAAAAATATTTAATATTGCTCATCCATGGTTTATTTTCATAAATTTTGTTTTGTATTTCTTACTTGTGTTTAAAAACTATACCTTTTGTAAAGTAAACTTTAACAATACTGTTGCTACTTTGTTTTTAACATTGTCTTTATTGTCTTATCCAGTAATTTATTTATATCAAAGAGGAAATTTCTCATCTGGTTATAGCACTCAACTTTTAATCGCAGCGTATTTATTTTTTATGAAATACAAAAAACTTAAATTTATACACTTTTTGATAATCGCAATTGCACTTAACTTTCGCCCAAATTATTTATTTTTATTACCTATATTCATTTTGGATGATGGATTTGTAAACTCTATTAAATTATTAATAAAACATTTTTTATCATTTTTAACTATTGGGTACTTATCATTTCTAGGTGTGAATTATATGTATAAAGATTACACGTTTGAAAACGTATTATTTGCAATTAATAGGTACCGCGAGTGGCATCTTAGAAGAGGAGATGGGTTTGATAATTCATTGTATAGAGTATTTCAGCAAATGGTTGATCCTTATAATGCATACCCTTATTTAATTTATTATTTTTTCATTGCAGCATCACTAATTTTGATATCTTTATATTTTTTAACAAAAGTTGAGTATAAAATGTATTTTCTTCTTTTTTCTGTTTTTTTATGGAGTCCAGTGTCAGATTATCATTTACTAATTTTATTAATTCCAATAATTTTTCATCTAGTTAATTATAAAATTTATAAACATAACACAATACTATTGATTTTATATTTTGCAATTTTGTTGCCTAAACCACATTTTTTGAATAATCCATTGCTAACTGACGACATCAGCTTTATTCCTATATCAATATCTAACTATTTAAATACTTCAATGTTTGTGTATTTACTACTTAATCCAAAATTAAGCATTAAAAGCTAAATATCAATATTTATTTCTGTATTGTTTTTTAATAATTCTTTGAAAAGATAAATACAGATTGGGAAGTAAACTAAACCACTAAGATGAACAATTTCTAGGTGGGTTGGAAAATAAAATAAATCAGTAGGAATTAATAAGACCAATATCGGAAATGATAAATTCTTATAGTTAAATTTAGATTGACAAAATAGAAGTAGTGCCAAAAACACGGATATTCTATAAATAAAATTTAATGGAAAGTAAATTAAAAAAATTAGATTAACAAGAACAACAACCTCGAGTGTAATTTTTTTTGTGCGAACTACATACAAAACTAACTTCATTAAAAGATACAGTAAAAGAAATAAATTAAGAAAAGGAAGTATGTAAAACCCTGACCATAAGCCAAAGCTAGAATAGATATCATATTGTCCTGTTTCTGAAACATTGCCATATATAAATCCCAAATTTAAAAATGATAGATATTGTTTTGTGAACCCAATAAATGAAGTATTGAGTCCTGAGTATGCAATAGGGTTTGTGAATAGAGAACCGGATGAAAAGTTAATTACTGAAGAAAAATTTGAAAGACACTTTGTAATTTAATATTTAATAAGAATATAGAAAGAAAAAATATTCCTGTACACCAAGAAATTGTCGCTAATGCATACTTGAATAATTTTTTTTGAAAAAACAAAAATAATAGTAAAGCGGGGAAAATTTTTAAGGAAATTGCTAGAGCAAGAAATATCGACGAGATTAGAAACCTTTGATTAAAAAAATAATGTAAGAATATCAATATAATTGGAAAAATTATCATATCTATATTCCCTCTATCTACTGCATATATAAATGCAAAACTAATTGGAACTAGAATGAAATAATTATTGTTCAGATTTTTTAAAGTTACTTTATTTAGTTTTATTAATGCAAGATAAATTAAACCTTTTAAAAGGAAAACAATGAAAGCTGAAGGATGTATAGAGTTTAGAAAAATAAGCGCTGAAAATAAAAAAATATTTTTGAATAATTCAGTTTTGTACTTTAAATGATAAAAAAGCAGGAATAAGTTAATTGTTAGTGATAAAAATATAAGATACGACAAGTTGTATACATTTTTAAAAATTGAAGGATAGTTATAAAGGGTACTGGAAATTTCTTCAATTACATTAGTTACCAGAAGCGCCATGGGTGGATATTGGGAGTTGTTTTCATAAGGATTACTATTAGATGACAATAACTCTATAGTCTTATAATCTTCAGTTCTGTAACTATTATCTTGTTTACCAAAGTTTTCCCATTGATTCTTGGAAACTGTAATAGTATTATCACTTTTTTCAAAACCACTGTTGCCACAACACAAAATCCCGCCTTCATAATTTAATGGATTTAGAACTAGACCAGACATAAAAACAAATACAAAAATATATTTAAAATTAAATTTTTCTTTAAAAACTAAAAGTGAAAAGATGGAGACAAATAAAGTTAGGATTAATTCACCATTGAATCTGCAATCTGGAAAACAAGAATTATTGAATTCAAAACCAATTCTGTTTTGAATTAAAAGAATAATTATCCATAAAAATGTTATTTCAAAATAAGTTAATTTGATGTTAAATACTTCGAATTTATGATTTATGAAAAATAAAATTAATATTGCAACGTAAATCAATTTTGAATTTGTATCAATTCTAAAAAATAAATTTAATGACAAAAAAATGATTAATAAATTCCAGAATGGTTTACTTATATAATCACCTATTTGTATATACATAATAGAAAAAACAACCACAATAAGTGGAGTGGCAATACCAAAGTCAAAAAATAGCGCTTGGTCAAAATAGTTTACATAAAATTTATTTGTATTAAAAAGTAATATGTCTTGAATACTTTTGTCATAGGGTGATTCAATAATTATATTTGAGTCAAGTCTAAAAACAAATACGATTAAAGCTTGGACGAAGAGCCCCAGGCCTAAACACAAATATATGATTTTCTTTTTTACATCACTCACGATTTAACTTTATCAATAAATTCATCATTTTAAATAAATAATAAAAATGTCTTTTTTTTGACTTACCGAATTCTCTCTTTTGATGGATTGTTGGTATTTCTACAATTTTAAGGTTGTCATTAAGTCTGTTGAATCGATATATTATTTCAAATAAAATCTCAAAATGCGTTGAATAAAATTCAACATGTTGAAAAAGTGATTTTTTGTAAATCCTAAAATTGTTTGTATAATCATTAATTTTAATTTTTGAAATAACTCGAAGAAAATAATTTGTTATTTTAGAGACAATGAAATTTATATATCTTTCTTTGAATGATGAGTCATGCATGTGTCTTGAAAATAAGACCAAATCACAATCTTCTTTATTGAAAATTTCTAATCCATTTTGTAAATCACCAATATTGTGAGATAAGTCTGCATCTAATGTAACTATTGTTTCATATTCTGATTTTTCTATTCCTAAAATTAAAGCATCCTTAAACGTTTCATGTTTTCTATTAATAATTTCTAAATTATATTTTTTGCACAATAAATTTGTATCCATATCAGTATCAACTCCCTGGACCACAATAATTTGGTATAAACAATTTTTATTTTCAGAAAACTTGATTAAATAAGGTATTAATTTTTTTAAATTTTCGTATTCATCTTTTGCAGGAACAATGAAAGATATATTTTTAATCATTTAACAATTATTTTATGTTCCAAAACATAAAATTTCTTAAGTTATTATAAAGTTGTGAATATTTCAGACCAAATAGTAAAAATCTTAGAGAATAATCAAATAGAAAGATGCTTTATGGTCACGGGTGGTGGGTCTATGCACCTAAATGAAGCTTTTAGAAAAAATAAAGCAATAAAAGTGTTACCTATGCACCATGAACAAGCATGTTCTATGGCAGCGGATAGTTATGCTAGATTGCATCATAAACCCGCAGTTGTAAATGTTACAACTGGCCCAGGAGTTATCAACTCACTAAACGGTGTGTTTGGAGCTTTTACCGATTCCTTACCTATGATTGTAATTTCAGGACAGGTAAAAAGTGAAACTTATAGTAAGTTTTCAATGCCAGAAATAAGACAACTAGGTGACCAGGAGGTTAAAACAGAAGAACTCGTAAAAACTATTGTAAAAAAAGTAGTAACCCTTGGACCAAACGATGATGTACAAAATGTCTTACAAGATTTAATCAATACAAGTATGTCAGGAAGGCCCGGACCGGTCTGGCTAGATGTTCCCATTGACATTCAAGGAAAAAATGTAGGTGAAGAAATAAAAGAAAATACTCCTGTAGAAAAATCTTTCAAAACAATTGATTTAAAATATATCAATACACTAAATAAACTAATTGAAAATGCTGAGAGACCGGTAATCCTTGCTGGTTCTGGTGTGAGAATAAGTAATTCACATAAAGAATTTTTAAATCTTATTGAACATTTAAATATTCCAGTAACAACTGGTTTTAATGCTCATGATGTAATAAATAGTGATCATGACCTGTTTGTAGGCAGACCAGGTACCGTTGGCGATAGATCTGGAAACTTTGCAGTACAAAACTCTGATTTATTAATTGTTCTTGGTTGCAGACTAAATATTAGACAAATAGGTTATGAATATAAAACATTTGCAAGAAATGCAAAGATTGTAATGGTGGATGTTGATGAAAAAGAATTAAAAAAACCAACTCTAAATATACACTTGCCTATAAATTGTAATTTGTCCGACTTTTTTGATACTGCAGTTAAACATCTAAATCCATACTCTAATTTATCATATTTAAATTGGGCCAAAAAGAATCTAAATGAACTACCTGTTGTCTTAGATGACTATTCCCTCTCTGAAGATTTAAATCCATATTTTTTACTAAGTACATTTTCGAAAAAGTTAAAAGAAGAAGATATTGTTGTAACAAGTGATGGTTCGGCAGTAGTAATGACTTTTCAAACGTTTGATGTTAAACATAATCAGAGATTATATAGCAACTCTGGTTCTGCATCAATGGGCTATGGTCTTCCAGCAGCAATTGGGGCAGCAATCGATAGTGATAAAAATGTGTACTGCATTGAGGGCGATGGTTCAATCATGATGAATTTACAAGAATTACAAACCTTAATAGCAAATAATTTAAATATAAAAATTTTATTAATTGAAAATGGTGGATATCTCTCAATCAAGCAAACTCAACAAAATTTTTATGATGGAAACTTTATAGGTTGTGATGAAAATTCTGGACTTCCTTTTCCTGAATTTAAAAATATATTTCATTCATTTGGTTTTAATGTATTTCATGTAAGTAAAACTAAAGAATTGGAAAATGCTTTGGACAATTTTCTGAAAGAGGAAGAGCCTTCTGTGTTAATTGCTAGTGTAGATAAAAATCAAACTTTTTCACCAAAAGTTTCCTCAAAGAGAAATTCTCAAGGCGTTATAAGAAGTGCACCATTAGAAGATATGTTTCCTTTCTTAGATAGAGATGAATTTAGCTCACGAATGATTATTGAAGAGATAGATTTAGAAAGTTAATCTTTTAAAATATTCCATCTATCATTTAACATTTTGATCCTTGAATCATCTTCTTTTTCAATAACTGAGTAATATTCTTTTTTATTTTTTAACCATAGCAGTTCAAAATGTACAGCATTTACTAGGCCATCCTTTAATAAGTCACTTTTTATTATTTCAGAATCGAAAACCACTTTTCTGGTTTCAAATCTTGTTAAATGTACCTCACTGATTTGCTTTAAAACAGGAATTGAATCAGAAGAAACAGCTCCACCTACTACTAGGTCGAGGTCATTTTCTCTGCAAATATTGGCGATATCTAATACTTTTTGCGTTACTTCTTCTCCATGAATTCCGTCTCTTCCAACACCTAAACTTTCCGAAAAATCTACTCTTCCAAAAACTAATCCATTTATATTGCCCTTTGCCATCTTTGCAATTTCATTACGATTTTCATAAGCAGTAACAGTTTCAAGGTTTACAAGAAAGTCTGTAAATTTTTTTTCCGCTTCCGTATAAACTGAATTTTTAGCAAGAATATATTTTGATAATGCATAAGCAGTTTCAACCATCGGAGCAACAATATAGTCAACACCAAATTGTTTAGATTCCATCAAATCTCTTTTTGCTTCACAACCGCCAATTTTTACTGTTAATTTTAATCCGGCTTTGTGAGAAATCTCAATAAGTCTCAGTAACTCATCAACCCTGGTACCTTCGGCCTCAAATTCAGCTTTAACAGAAACATAGCCGTACTTTTCCTTTCCTTTTTTTAGGATTTCTACCATTTCTAATTCAGTACTATTCATTTTTTTCCTTACTAAAAATTATATTTTTAATACTAATGCAAAAAAGAATCAAAGAAACGACAAAAGAAAAGAAAGACCAAACAGTGATATCGTTATAAATATCAAAATTATTCATATGTCTAAAAAATGGTAATTGTAAAAATATAAAGGTAATTAAAACTATATAGCTATTTTCATTTTCGACTTTCTGAGAACTGGTAAAAAGATAAAATAATGGAATTATTAATATTGCACTTTTATAAACACCAGAAAATGAAAAAAATAAGCAACTTGTTATTCCGATAAGAATCCAAAAATGAATTCCTGGCTCTAATTGCTTTAAAAAATATAATGTCCATATAAAAAATAATAGAAGATAAAAAATAGTTGCCCTATTGTTGTAAATTCCTTGTAGAAAATTGCCAAGGCTTGTGTTAACTATTGAATCTGTATGCCTTGCCCAATACAGCTTTCCCCAAATAGATAAGTCTTGATCTAGTAATTGCCAATTGTGTAATGTTGGAAATTGCGTTTTTGAAAAAGCTTCAATCATATTGAGACTTGACTCAAATATCGGTTCTTTTAGTAGTGCGAAGAAAGCGATATATAAAATAGCTGCTAGCACTACTGTTAACAAAAGTACATTAAAACCAAATAGAGGAATAAAAATTAGAACTGAAGGCTTAAGTGAGACTGCAAGTGCAAGTAATCCAATCCTTTTTGTTGTAGACAACTTATAAAAGACGGAAAAAAATAAAATTCCAATAACTAAAAATTCAATGTTTCCTCTATCTATTGAATAAAAAAAGAATTTAGAACATAGAACAAAGAATAGAAAAAAGCTGTTGGTTAATGTGGAGTTATTTGAATATTGTAAGGATGCAAAATATATCAATATTAAAGAAAGTATATGAATTGCTGCATTCACAATTAAAACATCTTGACCTGTTTTTACTATATTTTTAAAGATAAAAATAAGTAAAGGAGGGTATGACTGCTCATAATTTTCATTATTGTACGGGTCATCCAATTTTGACAAATAAGCTAATTCACTTATGTCACCAAAATAGTGATTCCCAATTGAACTATTTAGTGAAACGGGTGGCCTGTCATCGGGTTTGAACAAAAAACCAAAAGAGTCTCTATAATCTCCATCGTCAAAATAATAATTTGAGATGTAAATACCAAAAAAATTGATAATAAAAATTAATACTATTAAGAAAATAAGGATTTCTATTAATTTATTTTTCTTTAATGAATTCATGTATTGATTCAATAATGTAGTCCAACATTTTAATATTTAAACCAGGAAAGACTCCTAACCAAAATGTAGACAAAGCAACTGTGTCAGAGTTCCTCAGGGAACCTACTTCCCTGTGTTGAATATTTTGATAAGCAGGCTGCCATAGTAGATTTCCCCCAAATAGGAATCTACTCGCTATCAATCTCTCATCTAGGAAGTTAACTAGTTCAGATCTGGAAAAACCAGCATCTTCTTTAACGGTTAATGCAAATCCAAACCAGCTTGGGTTAGAATTTTCAGTAGCTTTTGGTAAGACAAAATATTCCTCTAATCCCTGAAAGCCCTGGAGTAGATAGTTCCAATTGTGCCGTCTTTGCTCAATAAAATTATCTAATTTTTGAAGTTGAGAAACACCAATAGCGGATTGCATGTCAGTTAACTTCAGGTTATAACCGATGTTTGAATAAATATATTTATGATCGTAAGCATATGGTAGATTACCTAGTTGCCAATCATACCTTCTACCACAAGTATCATTCTTTCCAGGTGCACACCAACAATCTCTTCCCCAATCTCTAAAAGACTCTAAAACTTTAAAATCAGACTGTTTCTGAGTTATTACAGCACCACCTTCGCCCATTGTTATATGATGAGCAGGGTAAAAACTAAAGGTTCCAAATGTTCCAAATGTTCCTACATACTGTGAGTTATATTCTGCACCTAATGCATCACATGAATCTTCTATAAGCCAAAGGTCATTTTCTTCACAAAATTTTGTTACTTCATTTAAGTTAAATGGGTTTCCTAAAGTATGAGCAATCATTACCGCTTTCGTTCTTTCTGATAATGCTTCTTTCATTGATTCGGTGTTTATGTTGTAAGTTTCTAACTCACAGTCGACAAAAACTGGAACACATCCATTTTGGATAATAGGATTTACTGTTGTTGGAAAACCAGAAGCAACTGTAATAACCTCATCCCCCTTTTGAACTTTTCTCTCTTTATACTTGTCACTGGTAAGAGCGGAGAATGCAATCAAGTTAGCAGAGGAGCCCGAATTAACTGGAGCAACATGTTTTATTCCTAAAAAATTTGAAAACTCGTTTTCAAATTGATCAGTGAATCTGCCCTCAGTTAGCCAAAAATCTAAACTTGCATTTATTAAGTGCTCTAAATCCTCCACATCAGTGAACTTACCACTTACAGGAACTGGCGTCTTTCCGGGAATAAATTCTTGAGGGGCTAGCTCTTCTTTATAGTGCTGTTCTAATAATTTAATAATTTTTTCTCTAGCTGCCATTAATTAATTCTAGTAAATTTCAGATGATATAATTTCTTTTTTAGTTATCTCATGATTTATATTTTTACTTTTTAAAAATTCAATAAATTTATTATCTTTTGAAGAATAAATATCTTTGGATGAAACTTTATTTAAATCTAAATTATCTAAAACTTTTACCCCATAGACTTCAGCAATCAGATTTGCTAGCTCTCTAATCTCTAATACCTGCTGTACGGCATCTATAGTTTGTTTTTTTTCCTCCCGTTCGTTAATTAAGTTTTCAATAAAAAAAGTTACTATGTGTGGAATATAAACATAGGATCTTAAAACATGTGATCTGCTATTAATTTTTATTGAATTTCCATTTTGTGCGTTAGCCATAAAACTAGAAAAAGCATACTCTCCTGTTTTGTTATAGTGAGGTCCAATACAAGCAAATATTCTTAACACATCAAGAGAAGTATCGTTCAAACTAGTATATTTAGCATAAAATTCTTCTTGGTTTCGTTTTCCTTCTGAATATAAGTTACCTTCACTATAAACTGCTCCTGATGAGCTAACAAAGATATGGCTTATTTGATTTTCATTAATATATTTTTCTTTAATTTCTACCAAACTGTTTAATTGTCTACTGTATTCTTTATTTCCTAATTTTAATATTTGCTCCTGAGTGGGAAATGCTAAGTCAATCAAAACAATGTTTTCTATGTTTAAACATTGTAAATTATCAATCTTTGATGATTGGAATTTTTTGTTCTTAATATGAAAAGTTTTGTTTTCCTTATTAGAAAATAAAAATAAATTTAAATCTAAGCTTGAAAGGATCTCGACGAAATTTTTCCCAATCCAGCCAGTTGAACCGAGTATTACAAAATTATAATCTCTTAAGTTTTTCATAAAAGTTGCTATCTTAGTATATATGAAGGTTGTATTGTTAGCCGGTGGTTTGGGTACTAGATTAAGAGAAGAGACTGAATTTAAGCCAAAACCTATGGTTGAGGTAGGTGGCTATCCAATAATTTGGCATATTATGAATATATTTTCATCTTATGACTTAAATGATTTTATTGTTTGTCTTGGGTATAAAGGCGATGTAATAAAAAATTATTTTTTAAATTTTCAAACTCAGCATAATGACTTTTCTATAAACACCTCTTTACAAAATTCTGTAAAAATATATGAGTCAGATAATTTATCAAGTTGGGATGTTACATTAGCCAATACTGGAATTGACTCAATGACAGGTGAGAGAATTAGAAGAATTAAGCAGTACATTCCTAAAGGAGAGACCTTCATAATGACATATGGTGATGGACTGAGTGATATAGATATCAATGAATTGTTAACTTTTCACAATTCACATGAAGGGATTGCTACGATTAGTACAACTAAACCTTCTTCAAGATTTGGGATGGTTGAAATTGGAGAAAATAATCGCATATTGGACTTCAAAGAAAAACCTTTGGCAGATGGAAATATAAATATGGGTTTTATGGTTCTAGATTATGAAGTTTTCGAATATATTGAAGAAGGTGATGTTTTTGAAGAAAAGCCCTTAAAGAAACTTGCAGAATCAGGAAAATTATTTTCGTATTTCCACGATGGTTATTTTGAACCAATGGACACCTATAGAGAAAACCTTTCATTGAACCAACTTTGGAAAAATGGCAATGCGCCATGGAAAAAATGGTAATTCTAAATTGTCATTATATAAAAGCAAAATATTAGTAACTGGAGGAACTGGTTTACTTGGATCTCATTTTTCACAACACTTAGTTGACCGTGAATGCCATTTTGAAACTTTATCTCTAAATGATGAGTATGTTAAAGACTACAAAAATAAATTTTCTAATATAAATCTTAATCTTTTTGATATATCCGAATACAAGGAATTGGATAGCTTCATTTCTAAAAATGACTTTGATATTATTTTTCATTTTGCTGCTCAAACACAAGTAGGAGATGCATTAAACAATCCCCTCAGGACGTTTAAATCGAACATTGAAGGAACATGGAATTTATTAGAGATTTGTAGAAATAAAAAAATACCTATTGTAATTGCATCATCTGATAAAGCGTACGGGGTATCGGACAATCTTCCTTATAAAGAAGATTTTGAATTAAAAGGTGAGTTTCCATACGAAGTATCAAAATCCATAACAGATCTTTTATCAAACACTTATAAAAAAACATATAATCAAAATTTGGTCACACTACGTTGTGGCAATATATATGGAGGTGGTGATTTAAATTGGGAAAGATTAATACCTGGAGTAATTAAGTGGTTACTTGAAAATAAAACTCCAGTGTTAAGATCGGATGGAAGTTATGTTCGAGATTGGGTATATGTTGATGATGTTGTAGATGCTTATATAGGGGTTGGAAAAGCTATATTAGAAAAACCAACAAATAATTACTCTTACAATTTTTCATCACAGGATAATTTTTCAGTAATGTATGTGTATGAAAAACTCTGCAATATGATACACGGTAAGTATATAGATCCAATATTTGAGATATCTTCAGAAAAAGAAATACCAAGCCAATTTCTTGATTCATCTTTAATTAAAAATGATTTAAATATTGAAGCAAAAGTTAAACTAGAAGAAGGTTTAAAAAAGACTATTAACTGGTATAAAGAATATTTAAAATTATGAAATTGATTTCTATAATAATTCCAGCATTTAATGAAGAGGGTAATGTTAAAGAATTATCCAATCGTATTGAAAATGTTTTTAAAACAGTGAAGAAATACGATTATGAAATTATATTTGTTGAAAATGGCAGTACTGATAATACTTTTAACACATTAAAAGATATACAATCTAATAACAAAAAAGTAAAAATTATTAAATTATCAAGAAATTTTAAAATGGATGGTGGAATAGCTGCAGGAATACAACATTCAGAAGCAGACGCAACCATAATAATGACTGCTAACTTACAAGATGATCCTGAAATAATCCCGGACTTTGTAAGTCTTTGGGAGCAAGGGTATGACCATGTTTATGGAGTTGTAAAATCAAGACCAGGTAAATCACCGATTAGAAAATTAAATTCAAAGTTTTTTTACTACCTTATAAATAAATTAACCAATGGACAAATTCCAAAAGGTGTAAGTGATTACAGATTAATAGACAGGAAGGTCTTAAATGCAGTTAAAAGCTTGGGTGAGTTTAATAGGTTTTATAGAGGTTTCTTTTCCTGGGTAGGTTTTAAGTCTATAGGTTTAGAGTTTGAGAGAAACACACGATATAGTGGCACATCACATGCGTCCACTATTCCTGTTTTAGGTTTTGCACTTAGGGGAATATTTGCGTTTTCTTTAACGCCCCTTAGAATAAGCACTTTTTTTGCTCTTTTTCTGTCAGCAACTTCTGTAGTTATTCTTGGAATTCAAATTTATAGATGGCTTAGCTTCGGTGTTCCTTTTGATGGTTTTGGAACAGTAGTAGGAATACTGCTACTTCTAATTGGATTTTTATTCACAGCAATTGCAATTTTAAGTGAATATATTGGTTTAATTTACAATGAAACTAAAAGAAGACCTCATTTCATTATTGATGAAATACTTTAACTTCACAATAATTTTAATATTTATATTCATTCCAAATATAACGAATAACTTTTATGATTTTGTAGATGGAGATTATTTAAGATTAATATTAATACTTATAGTTTTACTAAATTATAAAAAATTAAACAAAAACAATAACCTTGCTTTGTTAGGCATTTTAATTTTCTTAAAGTTTACTATTTTGCTATCTTTTAATCCCAATAGCTATGTTTGTTATGGTGATAACAACATTGAACCCGCTCAGAGTTCACAATTTAAAGTTGACGAGTCAAATTGTAAAACATCTTTTAATAATTTAAATAAAAAATTCGATTATTCAAGTGAAAGAATTGTATCAATAAACAACAAGTCTTTTTTGAAAAATAATCAAAGTATCCAAAATACAAATTGGAATATCGGTTTTTTAAATGACAAAAAATACAACTATTTTCGAGAATATGAGCAATCAAGAAGATGGTTTCCAGTAGAAGCTACTTACTATATTGACAATTCAAATCTTAATTATGAAATTTTAAAACTTAACTTTTCTGGCCAAGTTATAGTCAAACAAGACAACATAGAAATTTATAGAGGTTCGTCATATGAAAACACAAAAGAAATGACTTTAAACCTAGACTCCAAAAAAGACCTTCAAATAAAGTATAGTTTTAATAATTTTGCAACTGATGTAACAATACCTTCTTACGAGTATGCAACCTTGGTTATGACAGACGAGGTTGGCAGTATTATTAAACTAGTCAAATATTCAGAAATAGTCAGTTTTGTTGAATTATTAATTTATATTATTTTTATATATTTTTGTATTTATCAACCGATGAAAGAAAATTTCAATACTTTTTCCTTATTTTTTATATTAGGAATTTTTATAGCTTTAAAAACAAGTATTGTATTACCAACTTCTATGCTTTTAGTTTTGATTATAGCCACTTTATACATACCCTTATCAAAATTAAATAATACAAATGTGGCTTTAGCATCAGTATTTGTATCCATAATCTCACTTAAAAGGTTTTTTCCATTTTCTGAAACTATTTATCAAATAGGTGGAACTGATGGACTAAGGTACGAATCTCATGCACGGCAAATATTTCTTTCTAATAGCCTGCAAGGGGGTGAGGATTTATTTACTTCTCAACCTGGGGCTAGATATATTTTATTTTTATTGAAGTTAATTTTTGGTGAAAATGATGTTTTACAAAAAATATTTATCTTATCTATTTTGTGCATATGCTTTTACTTAATAAAAAATAAAAATAGTAACCTTGCAACCACTTTCATTGCAATAGTTTCTTTTGCTTATATTGTTAGTTCACCGGTAGTCTTGTTAATAACTGAATCCCTAAGTGAAACATTTGCTTGGCCAATCATTACAATTCTTTTTGTATTTTTGACCTACGAAATAAAGTACAGCAAGTCCATCTTAGCCATGTTAGGAATGATAGTTTTCATACGTTTAAACTACCTTCCTGTTTCAATAGTTTTACTATTTTTGTTCAGTACCAAAAACTTAATAAAGTTGAAAGATTTATATATATTCTTGACCTTTATATTACTTCCAACTCTACATAACTTTTATTATGGAGGGGAATTCCAATTTTGGTTAAGGTCAATTGATGCACAAACCAACATTAGGCTGGATGTGGAAAATATTTTCTTTTCAGTCTTAAATAATATCAAAATAATAATTGGTGACTATACAAATGAAATTATTAACGACTATGTAGGTATGCAATTTCTTTTAATTCAATATTTTATAATCTTAATCTTTCTTATAACTGCATCTATTAAAGTCAGTAAAAATAAAAATTTGATAACCATTTATTATGTATTTATCCCATTACTCTTTCTTGCCCCCCACTTATTGTTTGATGGGCTTACTGAGTATCCAAAACATATGGTGAGTGGTTATATAAGTATGCTTTCAATATCAATGTTGCTAAACAAAGACACGAAAATTTTAACAAAGCTAAAATTAAATCGTGCAATTAACTAAAAACTTTCTCGCTGATCAAATAAAAAAAGTTTTTACTAAAGCAAACTATCAAGACGACCCTGAGTTGAGGTTAACAAATATACCTAATTTTGATTTACAACTAAACAATCTATTGAGAATTAAAGATTCTTTACTGAAGAAGGAAATATTTGATAATTTAAAAAAAATTGAAAATCACGAATGGATTGAAGAGGTTGAACTAGTAAATAATGGATTTGTCAATATTAAATATTCAGATAAGTATTTGTTAGATTATATGGAAAGCTCTATTAAAGAGATTCAGAAACTAGTGCTGTGCAGTGAGCCTAAGAACTACTTCTTAGATTATGGAGGAGTAAATATTGGAAAATCTATGCATGTCGGACACATTAGAACGCTAAATATTGGGAGAGGTTTAAAGAATTTATTAAAGTTTGCAGGAAATAAGGTTACTAGTGATATTCATCTTGGTGACTGGGGAATGCCTGTAGCGCTTATTTTAAATTATTGTTATCTACATAAAATAGACATTTCCAAAATTACCATTCAAGACTTAGAAAAAATTTATCCCGAAGCATCAATTTTATCAAAAGAAGATGAAAATTTTTTAAAAAGTGCTCAAGAATTAAACCTCAAGCTAAACAACAAAGACTTACAGATTTACAAAGATTGGGAGTATTTGTATAAAATTTCTACAAATGAAATTAAAAAAACTCTATCTATTTTTGAACATACTTTTGATATTTTTGAAGGAGAAAGTAATGCAAATGAATACATCGAGCCCCTTTTAAAAAGTCTAAAAAGTAACAATCTTATTGAAGAGGACGATGGTGCATTAATTGCAAAATTCGAAAACAAAAATGTATTAATAACAAAGTCCGATGGGTCCTATCTATATATCACAACTGACCTAGGAACAGTAACAAGACGGGAAGAGAGTCATGATGTTGATGTTTATGCATATATTGTTGACCAAAGACAAAAGCAACATTTTGAGAATTTATTCAATTGCGTAAAGAAATTTCAACTCTCAGATTCAGATTTTATACACATTGGGTATGGAACAATTAATGATGTCGAAGGTAAGCCGTTAAAGACTAGAGATGGGGGTAGCTATCAATTAACATCCTTGTATAAAGATATTGAAAAACGATTTAAAGTAACAATTAAAAATACTGATGACTTAAAAGCCCTAACAAATAGTGTCATTACATATTCGGACTTACAAACAAACAGATTGACTGATTATAAATTTGATATTGAAAAATTTACAGAGACTGAAGGAAACACCGCTGTGTATCTTCAATATACTTTAGCAAGATCTAACAAACTACTTGAAAAATATAACAACGCAAGCAATAAAGAAATATGTTTATTTAATGAGAGTGAACGTATATTACTTAAAGAGCTAATTAAATTTCCAGAAAAATTTAACCTATCACTTAAAACGCTAGAACTAAACCACCTTGCTGATTTTGCTTATGAATTATGTAGGGCATTTAATCAATTCTATGCTTCCAATAAGATACTCGATGATGATTTAGCAACACAAAATTTTAGACTTAAGCTAACAGAGTCATTTAATATTACGATAAAAACATTATTTTCAATTCTAGGTATTCAAGGTGTCAGCGAATTATAAAAACAGTTGTGAAGATATTGTCCAAACAAAAAAAAGTAAATAAAAATAGTATCTTTCAAAATATTTTATATTTTTTTTAAATTGAAATAATAAAAACAAAGATATGGGTATAACTATTAATCCTGAGAATGAAACTGCTTCAAATAAATTAGCAACTTCTGAAAGATAATCATTGTTATTTGGGTTTATAAAACGACTTAACAATAGGAAAAAAATACTATTTGCAATTGTAAAAACAATATAGCCAACTAAATGTCCAAAATCACCTATTGTTAAGTCAAACTTAGGCTTAAGTAAATCTGTAGGTATAAAAAGAATAAACAATGACATAAAGAATAAAACAACAATCCACAAGAAGCCTTCACCCGTCCACTGAACAATTGAGCGTTCAGTTCCTCCTAGGGTTTCAAGTGCTATATATGTTGAAAATCCAAGTATTAATGTTCCAATTGTAAGAAGATACAAGTTAAATATTGCAGAGGTTCCTGTGAGGATTAAACCAAAATTTTGAGTGGGAGATTGAAATCTATTCATTATCCAATATTAATTATTATTGTATTAATATAGGTAGAAATATGGAAATTTTTGACACTCCTAATCCAAATGCGTTAAAGCTTCTTTTTAACCACACATTAGATATTGGTCAAAGTATTAAAAGTGACGACGAAGTGGAAGATATATTGATTCAAAATTTGTTAGAAGTCGAAGGTATAGAGAACATTTTTACAGGACCAGGTTTTATAACATTAACAAAATCTAGTCAGTCTGAATGGGGCCTAATTAAAGATAAAGTTATTCAGATTTTTGATAAACTAGGATAATGGAAACATTTAATTCAGATCCAAAGCCAGGACGTCTAATATTACCCTTAGTATTAATTGGTATGATTGCTACAACATATACATTTATTAATAGGGTTGTAGAAAACAATGACCTAGAAATAATTGAAGATGCTGTAATCGAAGATACCATAACGATTGTAGCTGATGAGACTACAACTTCTACATCGACTACAACAACTATCCCCGAAGATGTAGTTGCCTACCTAGAAGAAATTAGTGGCGAAAAAATTCAAGTAATTGAACTGGGTAAAAAAGTTTTGGAAACTAATCAACGTTGGGATGATAAAGTAACTTCTTATCAAGAAGCTCAGCAAGAGTATCAAGAATTTATCGATGATTTTGAAACCTTTGTCAGCACATTTACAAATCCTGGTCCTCCATTAAATTCAACAAATTTAGTCTCAAACCATGAAGAATTAACAATTTTAGTTAATTTAGTTTATGAAGACACAAAAGAACTACTTGAGGGATTAACAGCGCCCGATACAGGTGAAAGAAGATCTGCGGCACTCGACTCATTTAATAGTAATTTAGATTTATTTATTAATAAAATTGAACAAGTTATTGCATCAACAACTTCTAGCTAGAAGCTGCAGAACAAACCGTATCAATCATTAACATAGCTATTACGTAAGGATCTCCGTTAGCATTTGGTCTTCTGTCTTCAAGGTATCCTTTTTTATCCACTTCAACTTGCCAAGGAATTCTAATTGATGCACCTCTGTCACTAACTCCATAAGAAAAAGTGTCAAAACTTTGAGTTTCATGGTCTCCTGTTAGCCTGTCTTCAATATTTGCACCATAGTTTTTAACATGTAAATCTGCATTCTTGCCAAGAGCTTCACAACCGGCAACTATGGCGTCATATCCACCATCTTCCCTCATTTGTTTAGTTGAAAAGTTAGTGTGCATACCAGCACCATTCCAATCACCTTTTACAGGTTTTGGATCTAGCGTAGCTGATATATTCCAATCTTCAGCAATTCTGTAGAGTAACCATCTTGCAATCCAAATTTGGTCGCCTATATCTGGTGCTCCAACAGGTCCAATCTGAAACTCCCACTGACCTGGCATTACTTCTGCATTTGTTCCAGAAATTCCAAGTCCAGCTTCTAT
>MDSV01131155.1_pt1 | contig 20694 bp, 19 predicted proteins | sample 810851 | NCBI WGS metagenome assembly MDSV01 (sample SAMN05326640, study PRJNA326480) | marine metagenome | isolation source: seawater | place: Atlantic Ocean: North East | collected 2012 | reverse complement strand
GCGTCACAGGCAGTCCAATCGGCACACACTTCGGAACCATCATCGTAAGTACCGGCGGCACACGCAGTGCAACTAGTCTGGTTCGTTAAAGGTTGGACAGAACCAGCAGCACAAGCAGTACAACTTAGGTCATTATTAGCACTACCCGTTTGATAATAACCAGCGGCACATTCGACGGTTTGAATATTATTTGCACCGGTTCCGTCACACGTTCGCGAAACTGAATGATCAACTACAGCACATCCATCTTCACATCCGTCTGTAGCATCACCATTGGTATTAAAATGGTTGGCATCGCAGGTTACAGCAGTACAACCGCTAGCCAAGGTGGTGGTACAAGCAGTACACGTTCCATCAGTGACATTAGCACATGTTATGCCACCGCCGCCACCGCCACCGCCGCCATCAGAACATGTTGTGCCGTCCCATTGACACGCTGTATTTTGAGCAGTATGACACGCCGGCATTCCACACATACTTGTATTTGTTTGACATAAACTGTCTCCACAAGTACTGCCGTCTAATTTTCTGGCCAATGGATGGGCTTTTTTTGCCCAAGGCCAATCAAAAGCCATTGTAGTTGACATAGTTAAACATAGTAAAAGAATAGTATTCTTCATAATTATAAAGATAAATATTCCAACTTATATACGTGTATTTTATAATTGTCGTGGAATTTATTTTAACTCTGTGGTGTATTTAATTAGACAATCCATAACTAAAAATGGCAACATTACATACCATGGAAAAATATACATTGGCCTGTAAAACTATGGATCCTAATGTCAAAGTGGTTGTCGGTAATAGTCGTCATTTATCATTCGTATGTTATTCTTTGCGTCGCGAAGCAGATGGTTCCATAAACACAGCGAAGCCATTTCGCATATATTGGAGGACATTTACTGGTGAGCAATCCAAGATGTCAAAATTAAATTTTTTTGATAAAAAATGTACATATGGTATTAAAATAAAAGAATTGGATAGTTGGTGGCGTTTAAAATTAATATCCTACCGTGATAGAATCATGTATTTGAGTAAAAAAGACCCTCATAAAATCGTGTGGAATTGTAATCGAGACAATGGGCCACCCGAAGATTTACCTGAATTGTCGCATCTATTTGTGGAAGAATCGGATTCGATGTTTACATTAACACCAAAGGCGGTTTTTGTCGTTGGCGACACAACCGAACGGATAGAAACATAATAACATTCCAAACAAAAATAAAATAACTATAGAACCCCCAGTGGACGTACCGGGCCCATAATAACCATATATACAATAATCATCGCAATATAGTCCGTAATCTCGCTGTCTTTGACAGTTTGTGGCATCACAACCGTGATACCATGGCCCTGCAAACGATATAAATAGTAGAAAAAGAATGGGTATACATAACCACCACCATGAACAGTGCCTCGTTTTTTGAATGGTCTTTGTCGGTAGTTTTGGTTTCATTTGGGGGTCAAAATCAATAGGTGTGGTCTTTGATGACATAGTTTGAAGATTTGTTGGGGGCTTAAAATTTAGCGAAGAATCCATATGATGTTTAATGTGTAAATGAACTTAAATACAAAGTTTTTGTCTAATTATTTCTTTTATCTAATATAATAGTAATTAAAAAAACGAGGCACGTCGCCCCCCAATCGAAATAAACCAACACGCTTAGTATTGTGCTCAAATAATATTGTAGGATAGCAGATAAAAATAAATAAAAAATAGTGCTTCCAACAACATGTTTTAAAAAGTTTGTTGGGTTATGTTGATGAACAAATGCCCATCCACAACACATGAGTCCATTAAATATTGCCGAAAACATAAAGGATGCGAATACATGGTCTGGGTCGTATTTAGTGTATCGAACTAATAAATATGCGTGAAAAGCTGACAATAGTATGCTAAATACGAATACTATAAAATTTGGTTCTTTTTGTGTTTCTAAAACACAATTATCGTAAGGCTGTTGACATAATTCGCAATTTTTTATTTTTTGCTGTTGGGCCCATTTACGTACACATTTTAAATGCACATATTTTTGTGTTCCATTGCATTTGCAAACAGAAATAGTATTGCCATCTTCAAGACAAATCCTACATGCCATTGATAACGAATATAAAGCTTACTTTATAGTGTATAAAATAAAATGACAGAATTTTTAGTGGGTGGTACTATTGGCATGGTTCAAACTTTAGCAGGACACCCATTAGATACTGTCAAAACAATGCTTCAAAATGGCCAAAAATATCGACATTTTGGGTTTCGTGATTATTACCGCGGTGTTGTTTATCCGTTGATAGCATCCGTATCATTTAACATGGTTGCTTTTCCTGTATATGATTATACCATTGATAAAACAAAGAATGCCTATCTCGCTGGATTATATGCCGGCTTGGCGGTTTCTGGAATAGAGTATGGTTTTTCAGTCGGTAAAATACGACGTCAAACGTTGACATCTGTTGATCCCCATTTGCGTGGATTTACAATGGCATATATACGGACAACCCTTGCGATGTGTGTGTATTTTGGCGTATATGATGATTTAAAATCAACAACAGGGCCTTTAATAGCAGGTGCTGCCAGTGGACTTGCAAATTGGACATTAACTTATCCGTTTGATATTATTTCTACTCGCCAAATAGCCACTGGATGTACTATTCGCGCGGCCATAAAACAAGGTCATCTTTGGCGTGGATATTTGCCCTGCGCTATGCGTGCTATACTCGTAAATGGGTTGAGTTTTAAATTGTACGACATGAGTAAAAATATATAAACAAAATGTATTTAATCTACATGTTCCTCAGTAGGTTCGTCTGTGAAAGGTATTTCTGAATACACGTGTGTTTCCGATGTATTATATTCTAGTTTGGTTCTATTTTTAATAAAAAATACACAGAAAACGATCGCGACGCCGACAATGGATAATGGAGCAAGTGTGTGGCCAAATATAATACACGAAGCAACTAATGAAATTGCCTGTCTACCAGTCATGATCATAGAGAATGTTGCGGCTCCATGATGTTCAATTGTTTTAAAGATAAACCACTGACCTAAAACTCCTGGTATACAAAGACCCAAAAGATGTGCCAGAAATATTGGATGCTTTGAACTAAAGGCGATAGATGCGTCTATCTGGCCAGAGAATAAAACCATAACACCGGTGAAAATAGTTGAGCATGTCGTAATGCCATACATCATTTCAAAAGGAGGTGTATTGTATTTTTTGAAGATGTACGATTGCCATTGTGACGTTATTGCGTCAAAAAATACATAGCCCAACATTAAAATAATTCCTATCGGTGCAATTTCTTTACCATTTGAACGTGATGAATATAAACTGAGAGAGACACCAAATGCCAAAAAAAGGGCCAAAACATATGCTCGGCTTTTATATTTTTTTTTGAATAAATATTTGCCGACAATAAGAACAGGAATCATTTTCAACGATTTAAATACAACAACAATGGGGAAAATAACATGTTTCAACGCACTGTATTGACATAAGGACGATATAACATTTGTAAAAGACGCCACTGATAATTTAAAAAATGGCGTTGTTTGTTTTTTGACAAATGCGCTAGCAAATCCAGATGCAATAAAGCGATTTACAAAAATTAAAACTGCAGGCCAGTGGAATTTATCTCCATCATAGTCGAATGACATAATTCGTTCCTGCGCAATTCCCCATATAATATAACATGCCAAAAGGCCGATAATACAGGTCGCTAAAGTTAGTTTTTTGGATTTTTTAACGACAGGGGCTAGAATATCCGTATTTATATTATCGGGCCATACATATATTAATAGCCATGCCAGAACTATAAATACGCATTGAACCTCTTTCTTCATAAGCAATTCTTTTAGTTTGAACTGAATTAAAGTAGATGTTGTCGAAAAGAATAGTCCCTCCGTTTGAATGGCCTTTGTATATCGTAATTCTTTATTTCCAGGCCATGTTACAAATGTAGCAGAGGACGCCCTTGCAAATGCATCTATAGCACATATGTCCCATGTTTTTATTTTTGACGTATGTATATAGGCTCGTACGTGTCCCTTCATGACTTCGGCGGCTTTATAACCAGAACCGCCCGCATAAATCAAAGGATATCCACTAAGACGTTCTTGATTTTTCCGGTGTGATCTCGAAACAATAACTTCGGGTGCTGGGTTAAATTCCATAGCGGGTCTTTCGAGCCATGTACCATTAATGGCTGCCCATGTTTCTTTACGGAATGGGAAATGTAAAATGCCTGCTACTGGAAGGCCATTTTCTGTCAAACATGCCATAATAGAGACATACTCGGTTAAGTTTTCAGTAAATTCTTGTGTAGCGTCTAACGGATCAACCCATGTCATTAAGGTTTCATTTTGGATGGGGGATTTGTTTTCTTCTGAGATGATTGGCGTTAATGTCCAGTCTTTGGTTAGTATCTCTGAGGAACCTAAATCAGTCCCAGTAACAGGAGTGCCATCATTTTTAGTAGTGAAATCGGTTCTTGTAGAGTGTACTATCAAATTTCCGGCCTTTTCAACTCTGCTTAACATTGTCGTATACCAAGCGATTAAAAATGCATGAGTTAACATAATGTTATATGGATTGATTAATATTATACCTTTTTTTTAAAAAACAATTAATGGATTTGTATATAAACTAAATATATTGTTGTTCTAATAGATAATCTGCAATTTGTTGGATCGACTCTTCAACTGTAAAACTATCCGTACGAATATGTATATCTGGACTGGTGGGGATTTCATACGGGTCTGAAATCCCTGTAAAGTTTGGAATGCTTCCTTTTCTGGCCAAATTGTACAGACCCTTTACGTCTCTTGTTTCACATGTTTCAACCGAAGCATCCACAAATACTTCAACAAAATCTCCACCGAATTGTTGTGCTAATTTTTTAGATTTTTGACGCGTATCTTCGTATGGGGCAATAGCTGCTGACAATACAATCCCCCCTGCTCCAGAAATCAAACCGGCCACGTATCCTATTCTCTTAATATTTAGATCGCGGTGTTCTTTACTAAACCCAAGTTCTGAACTTAAAAAAGTTCTTACATCGTCTCCGTCGAGAACTGCCACAGAGCGGTGACCTTTTTCATGTAGTTTTGCCTCAAGACCATTAACAATGGCCGATTTGCCCGAACCTGATAAGCCCGTAAAAAATAGCGTAATTCCGCGCTTATGTTTCGGTGGATTCGTCTGTCTTAAAATTTCAACCACCTTTGGAGGCGTAAACCATGTTGGTATCTCTTCGCCTGTTTGTAGTCTTCGACGAACTTCAGTTCCAGATAAAGTTTCTGGGGAACCAACAATTTTGGATATTGGCATGTATGTATCTGTTTCCGAGACATATGCCATCATTTCAAATGGTACCAGTTCAATGTCTAATTCATTCTGATGATCCAATGCAAAATCTCTTGCTTCGTATGGCCCATAAAAATCCTCGCCTTTTGAATTACTACCAGGGCCTGCATGATCCCGCCCTAAAATAAAATGAGTTGCACCGTAATTTTCACGAATAAGAGCATGCCATAAAGCTTCGCGCGGGCCGCCCATTCTCATAGCCAACGGCAATAAAGACAGGATGGCTGGCAACCCCAAAAGACATCCATTCTGAATAATCTGTTGGTAGCATTTGACGCGAGTGTGATAATCAATATCGCCCGATTTGGTAAGTCCGACAACGGGATGAATGAGCGCTGTTCCACCCACTTCGTCGGCAGCTCTGGCAACAAGTTCCATATGTGCCCTATGCATGGGATTGCGGGTCTGAAAGGCTACGACAGGTTCGTTATTTGGCAATATTTGTTTTAATTCGTCAGGTGTTTGACGTAAATGCGTGTAATCATGATGTAATGGCAATTGATGTATTTGCATGGGCCCTGAGACACAAATATCATGCTGACCAAGTAGATATTGAATGGCCGGATGATCCTTATCGCCTCCAAATACATGTTGACCTTCTGCCAAATAATCAGGTTCATATATATCGGTGACGTCCATTTGTGCCAAAATATTAAACTGAGAATCTCTTAAAATGAGTGGTTTGCCTGTCAGGATCAATTCGCTATGGGTTTCTTTCGGGATGTCCAAACAAATGGGCATAGGCCAAAGTTTACCATTGGATAAGCGACTTTCGCGAACGACGGATAAATAATCCTTTTGATTTAGAAACGTTTGTAAAGGTCGAAATGCGCCATTTGCTAAGCATTCAAAATCACACAGTTGGCGTGGTGTTAAGGTTAAATTTATACCTTCGGTAAACTTTATTAAGCGGCGTGCAAACATTCAGTCTAATTCATTGACCATCATATTTATAGCAATTTTAATTTAAACTTTCGGATTATCATTCAAAGTCCAAAGATCGCCTACACAGTTCATATACCAAAAATCGTATGCTATTGTTGGGTACAATTTTCAAAGCATTGGCCGAAATGCCCGCATACAATTTAAGAAATCCTTCCCGCTTGATAATCTGAATAAATGCGTCCACCCCGTGTTTATACGGTGTTCCGCGTATTTGCATTCTTCGCCGGACAGTATCCAACGGATAACAGACCGACTGGCTTATTAAAGCTGCCAAAGCGCCCATTCCCAATATACCTGGTGTAGATGTCCATTTCAAATGGAATTTCAATGTATCAAAAGTGCAAAAATTCACAGCTATAAACGGAACCAAACCAGACACGGTAGACCCGTACCCCTTAAACAAAGATCTGGTCGTTTTGGACGTGCCCATTATATCCGACCAGGCCTGTCCGAATGTATGTATATCTGCATTCATTAGAAGCCTATGGCGTATAACATCAATAGGATGTGTGACAGTTGTGGCTACAAATCCTGCCGCTGCACCACAAGACAATCTCTGCGGTACTGATAAAGGTTCTGAAAATGCTATGGACTTGCATATGTCATATGTTCCAAACTGTAGTGCCGAATACGGAATGATTCTAGCACAATTCAGAACGTTCCCTTTCCACAAACTGAATACTCCTTCTTTTTTGAGTATTTGTCTAAACATTTGGCGCATTGTATGATTCGTTCCAGTTTGCATTAGAATCTTTACACGGTCGAGAGGAGCTACAATGGTTCTTGAGCACCCACCTGCAATACCTCCATATATAAAATGTTGGGCCTCCTTTCCTTTTGTTTTTGAACCTCGTAAAACCATATCCATTCGAAAACAATAGTATTAATACTCCATTATATATATAACATTAAATCATGAAATCATATATTTTTGGAGCCGTGGCAGCTTGCACGGCAACTATATTAACACATCCACTGGATGTTATTAAAGTTAGAAAGCAATTGCATTCGAATATTTCATATAGAAATCTGTTTAGCGGCATTGGTTATGCCTTAAAGCGCCAAGTAGTGTATTCTGGCATCCGATTTGGGTTGTGGGATACTATGGGACAGTTGGATCACTTGTCACTATCCGAAAAAACGTGTAGGGGAGCATTTGTCGGTGCAGTTGGGGCGGCGGCTGCAACACCATTTGATTTGGCCAAGGTTCGAAAACAATCTAATATTAAACACCAGTATACGGGAATTATAAACATGTGGAAAGGTGGTGCACCTACCATTGCACGCGCAGCAGTTGTTACATCGTGCCAGTTTGCTACACATCACCATTCTAAAAGTATAATTCTAGATCAAACAGAGTTGCTTCAATGGCAGGCAGGGTTAGCAGCTTCATTAACAGCGGGGTTCGTCACTTCATTGGTATCCAATCCATTAGATGTCATGAAAACATGGAGAATGGCAGGGCGCTTGAGCAACCCACAAATACCAGGAATGATAAAAATAATATCTTCGGAAGGGGTTGGTCAATTATACAGAGGGATTGGCCCAACAATGGCCAGGATGTGTCCTTATGTGGTTCTTTTATTTACGACCAAAGAAATGCTAGACAATAATTTGTTTGGTAACAAGTTTTTAAAATCCGTAAAATTGTTCTTTGCGAGCAAACGTATATAACATTTATTTGTGTTACGATGATAAAATTACGCTATTGTTTTGGGTTGATTATAGCTCTATTTTTTTCCATAATGTTGTTGATTCACAGATATTTAGATAATAAATATTTCGATAAATGTGTCAAACAAATCTTTTATAATAGACCAGTCTCAAAAGATCAACAACAAATAAATGACAAATATAATTTAGTTATTTCATATTCTTTTCATATTGAACAACCACATCGAAAAGAAATCGACTACTGTATTCTGCGTAATATGATGCAGATGCCTGTCTGGATATTATTAGACGATTCAAATCCACACAATGAATGTTTGAAACTGAAAACAGAGTTGACAACATTATCAGTGGAATTAGAGATACCTTTTACAAAAAAACATTTCCATTGTCAATATAGAATTGGCCAACAGCCGTCATATTATGATATGGTGAAATATGCTAGAACAATATCTTCAGAATATGTTATTATATCCAACGCGGACATTTTTTTCGATCAAACCATCAAAAAAGTTCAACTTAAAGAGGGTGAGGCATATGGCATTTCTTGGTCAAAAGGCCAGTCATTTATGGATAAACATTTATCACATACATTAAGAGGCTCTGAAACTCATAATTCAATGTGTTTAACACCAGAACATCCACTATGTACCATTGAACACGATTTCTTTATAGTTAATTGTTGGCCGGATAGGTTATACAGTATAGATTCTTTTGTTTTTCGAAGAGAAACTTTGAATAATATTTCTATGGATGGATTTTACGAATACAAGACAAAGGATCAATATAATATGAACCGAATTGGTGCCGAACATTCATTTATAGGCGCTTTAATTCATCAAAACATATCTATAACAAACCCTTGTCGTTTTATAAAAACGTATCATGCGCACGAATCTGAAAAATCATATAAAAATCATCCCTCACAGCCGTTATTTTCGAAATATGGTATCTATTCCACTCGTTATTATCCAAAGATGCACAATAAAAAAAAAGTACAGCATGTTTTGGATCCAAATCATGAGTTTTTTTTACCAAAGGGTGTATAAATATCGGACAATATAAAAATAAATGCATCATCAAATAAATAATATTTTAATAGAACCCATAAGACAAATGTATAATTGTGATTTGCAACATATACATCTTAACCCTCCAATCCCTCTCGGTCATTTTTATGAAACACTTCCAAAGTTTGGCGTTACGGATAGGAATTCCCCTCTGGTCAAATATTTTTATACACAATGGGATAAAACAAACGAGTATAAAATATTATACACCAAATTTTTGGTCGAAACATTACCGAAATTATTTCCAACAGAGTCGCACTTTATTTGTCAAAAAACACCGAATATCAGAATTCACATCCCAAATCAAACAAATATAGGTATATTGGAGTCGGATCCACATCAAAATGTGATAGGATTGCACAAAGATTCAGATTTCGGCCACCCGTCAGAAGAGTGGAATGTTATCATTCCTCTGACACCTATGTTCAAAACAAATAGCATATTCTACGAAGAAACACAATCCTCCGAGCTACCATTTGACCAATGGAAACCTGTTACAGTTTCTAAAACCCAATTATGGATCGGTCATTTAAATTCATTACGGCATTTTAATAAGATAAACAAGACTGGTGTTAGTAGGGTATCGTTAGATATCCGTGTTATTCCAGGTAGTAAATATGTTTCTTCAGATAGTAAGGTCTCTGTGACGTCCAAAAAAAAGTTTACAGTGGGAGAATATTACATGCGGTTGGATATCGAAGAACAAACTTCTGGTCTTCGATAACCAAAACATTCCCATTCGTGTCGATATAAATCAGATTCGCACATTTTGATGATTGTAGCGTCAGAAATATACTCATTTTTTGGACGTGCATTGTGTTTTGAAAGTTTAATAGATACATTTGAAAAAGTATGACTTATATGGTTCAATGCATATAAAACAGAATTTTCAAAATTTTCAATAGTGCCTATAAAATCATATTTAACACCGGCCAAACGGTGGCCATTCGGTATCATATGTGGGTCAAGGAACACTGAAAATAGATTAGTATTCATTTTTAACCGATAGTTCCTTTTCTTAAATTCCGCGAATAACTTAATTTGAAGGTTTGTTATTTCATCTATAGTCATCTTACTCAAGCGTGCTTTCAAAGTCTTATCTACTAATTGGGGCCAACCCATTGCTCTGGCTTGGCGAATGCCACTTTCTAATTTCTCTACAGGACTGCGAACAATTGTGAATACAAACCCATTAATATCGTCAATATTGACGGTTTTGGATGAGATTTTCACACATGTTTTATTGATATCTTCGCCACACTGGTTGCATACATCCGCCGAACATATATTGGAGGGAGCGAATACGTCGTACTTTAATGTTGACCATCCAGCCTTTAAATTAACAATATAGGTAAAATTATACCCCTGGGGAGAAAATATCCGTGTTTGGGGGGGCCTTTTGGTATAAAAATAAGTGTAAAAATATCTATTTTCACATTGCTCAAAAAATAGTTTCCTATTAAAATGAACCGATTTGTTATCCATTAAATGAACCGATTTGTTATCCATTAAATGTAAGAATAGAAATAAACTCAAAAAAAAGCCCAAGAAATACCACATTCGTTATTATTAATATCATGTTTATATGTCATTTAGAAACCAAATCCTATTTTTTTTTTTTTTATCATATTTAAATGTTCACAATATTCACGAAATGAAATGGCGCGAAAAACAACGGTATCAAAACAAAATCAAGAGGGTTATCTCGTTTTTATTCATTGTAGGCATAATTTTAGTAATGACATGTTTAAAACGGTGGTTATCAGCTGATCTTCATATTTATTGGATAAATATGGATAATGCGATTGACCGACGACAGACAATGATAAAACATTTGGAGGGGGTCAATCACCCTGAAACACGCATCCCCGCAGTTGGAATAAATTATGTCAAGCAACATTGGGATCAAATCAAACACGAAGGTGTAACAGGATATGACCCATTACCAACGACAAATTCGTGGTTAAATCATGTGAAACATGATAAATACATGTATGTCGAATTTGCAGTTACATTATCACATATACGCGCTATTCGACAAGCATATAAAGACGGCTATCAATATGCTTTAATTTTAGAAGATGATGCACGAATCACAAATACATTTCTATCCGAATGGAGACATTTCATTCAAATGGCACCAGTAGGTTGGCACATGTTGAATCTTTACACGACAAACATGAAATCCATTATGCATTTAAACGCGTTAAAGGATCCTTATGTAAAATGGAAAGCTTATTTTTGGGGTGCATCGGCCTATATTTTGAATAGGGAAGGTATCAGACAAATATTAGATACCTTTGACAAAAAGATGTTTACTGAAAAAATGGTGGTGGTGGACGAAATTATTGCCACCATGGCTGGGAAAACATATCAATGTACACACCCCCTCATTACAATTAGCGGTGCTGTTTCAACTCAGCAAGTTTCAGAAAAGAATCTTCTGGACAAATCTTTTGGCAAACGAATCAATAAATTACTACGCGCAAAACGTTTTTCGGACGAACTGTATTCAAGCAGCTCCTATAAAACACTGATAGTCAGTGAAACGTGTTCTTGGCATGCATCCAAAGCGGTTTGTGGGTCTGACCTTGTATCTGATTACGATTATGTATTATTCAAAAACAAAGCACTGACATTGGACGGCTTTGCATGGCAAACATTTTTACAGTTTATGACAAATTTTACCATCATTGGAGCATTCCCAGTCCCTGATAAAAGTTTTAATTTGAGAACATGGCGATCAAGTCGTCCCAAATCCGTGTTTGATTTTCGCACATGGATTTCAGTCGGAAATTATGGTGCGTTTGGAAAATTTCGCCCTATACCATTCGATGTTATTCCCAAAACATTTGCACTTGTTAATGCGTCTTTTCTTGAATGGTATTTGTCCAAAAAACAGTTAGATCCGGAGGATTGGTGTGGGGACGCGTTTAAGTGGGCGGGACAACCGAGTTGTGCCATGATACCATTGGCCGTTGATCAGAGGTCAGATCTATCTGTTTCCAAAAGGCCAACGTCCAACACAAAAACAATATTGCCGGCTGTGTTAAAATATTCTTACAAATTTAGTAACACAAAATTAATATCGCACTATTGGAGACAAATCAGGAATGGAAACGAATATCCCGATTTTTCATTCTATAACAAATGTAACATGATCATCGCAGCAGGAATGCCCAGAACTGGATCCACTTGGTTTTACACAATGATTAAGGCCATCATCCTTGCTTTTGGCAGGAAAATTGCGTTTAATAGTTATTGGAAAGCACCAGAAAGATTAAAATACTCTCCAGAACGCACACAACGCTTTTACAATCGTGAGAACGTCGCATGGGCGAATTATGACACAGATGATTTTTTTATTTATAAATCACATGAATTTAAACCAGATCTTGTGAATAGGTGTGAAAATACTCTTATTTTTACCTCCTCCCGATATATAGACAAAATAGCACTGTCTAAATTAAACGCAGGGTGGTTGTCCGACCCTTTGGCGGCAATCGAGGGGACACGACAAGACATGTCAACCTTTCATAAATGGAAGGCACACGGTGCCATTGTTTACAATTATGATACAGCTATAATCAATAAAACAGAAACCTTGTTATCTCTCGAACAAAACATAGCGAAAAAATTTGGGATCTTGACGCAACCAAACAATACAGATTTAATGAAAATGTTACATCAAGAAGCAAATCCACAAATACGCGGCTCTTCAAAATGGAAATTAAGCAATATTACCTACGACGTTATGGTGGGAAAATTATTATTCGGAAATTCCAACCTTTATTCTCCAAATTATACGTCAAACATTCATAAAATGTTAGATTGGGCTGCCAATGTTCGGCCCGATTTACTTTTGCCAGTACCCAACGAACAGAAGCCCATGATCATAGATTTCGTAGGTAAAGACCAGAATTACACCGAAATTAGTTTAAATAAGCCTCGAATAATATGGTTAGTCAATGAAATTGTAATACCGATCAGTGAATTGGCCAAGCAGTTCCAATTATTGGACGAATCTTTACGTCCGGGCGATTTTGTGTTGTTTGAAAAAATGATTCATAAAACAAATTTCTCAGGTTCGAAAGATGAATTAATATTAAGGGTGAGTGCACACTACAACAAAAATAATTAAAAATAACTATGAAAATATTTTTTTGGTAACACATATGTGAAAATTTAAATATAAAACTGTATAGACAAACTAAAAAAAATGTTTTGCGTTTCAATACCCACAGACATTTTGCGATATAAATTATTTATTTTTTTGGGATATGTCGATTTTACGCGCGCCAGTTGGGCGTGTACAGAATTGTATCGACACTGGCAATATGCAAAAAGCAAAATACCTCTAGATTGTGTTTATGTGACAGAACATCGTTCATTACACGCATCTATGGTTGATTGTGTGCGCGTACTCAAAAACCATTCGTTAACTACAAATCTTCTATTTGTTCAAGACCATCCTACGCTTACCACCGTTCTAGTTGACGATGGTCTTTACAATATCGAATATCCTTTACGTAACGTGACAATTATTTGTTCAAAACAAACCGAAATAGCTGCATGCTCCGGCGGGTTACAAGTCGAAGGGGATTGTTGTATATATGGAATTGCATTACGACCTCATCACATATGGGGAGAGACATCTTTCTCTCTAAACAACATACAAAGTCAACAAATGTGCGATGGGTTTTGGTACCATGAGGAGAATCACACGGCGCGCGATTTATACGCACTTTATCAGCGCGAACATACATTCGAAATCCTAACCAATAACATATCCGAACAAAATGAAGAATATTCTATGCGTACAGAGAAGAGGAATGAGGCACTGGAACAAAAGATAATGGATTTAAAAGAAACACCGCCGCATTTGTTCGACATATCAAAATATAGACAACCGCCTGGAGAGCGCGAGCAACAAATATATAGACATCCTATAAACCTTTACCCGGATTGGCAATATTTCATCACTATGGTTGACCGGCCGTTTCTAAAAGAACTACACGCACGCTGGCAGACAAAACCGCTATACGCCTGGCCAGACGAAGATGAAGATTACAAGAAACGCGTCGCCGAAGCCGACATCGCCATCGAGGCCGCAAGAAACGTTAGTATGATAGATGCCTGCTTGGTTATGTAACACATATGTGGATTGTCATATTCATGTATTTAATGTTATTACCTAATATATACTATGGCTACAATGGCCCAAAAAATAGCCGTCCTCTCTGAGAAATTGGAAGATATTTCTCAGACGTGCTACCCGGTAGTTTCCAATAATCATCAAACATGGCAGTCAATGGTTGACAATACTGCCTCCGACTGTTGTGAGCATTATTACGTAGCTAGTTTTGATATCAGCGAGGGTAATTATACGTGCAAGTATATTTATGACAACGGGGATATCATGTACAAACAAAGATTACAAATAAGAGAAGATTTTTCTTTTTGGTCAGAATGCTACTACCAAGGTTCTACAAATGTAGACGTGTGCGATTTGTGCAAAGACCACACAAATAGCCAAAGTAATGTAGATTCGCGGGGCCGGCATGTAAAGGGAGTGCCGTCTTATAAACAGAGTGAAAGAAACTACGAAAGAAAAGACTATGAACGTCCCTCATCACCAGACGGCGAAAGAAAAGATTTTTTGGACGACATAGAATATAATGAAGTTGTTAATACATGCAACCAACTTCATAAGAACGGTGTGCAGATGCCCGCCAGTGTCAAATACATGGGCAAAAAGGGCAGTGTTATGAGAGAATTATACACGAAGTGCATCTGTAAAAAGAGTGTCAAGACAGCAAGGTGGTGGTTTCAGCCGCCAAGACTTGTAAATAAATGGTCGACTCCAGATAGTTTAGCAGTCACTGACGTTGACACATCCGAAGAGGTAGCGCGCGAACAAATAATCAGAAAATGTCCATACTCCATCGACCCTGACCGCCCACTTCTGAGCAAAATTTGTACACTTGAAAAACAAGAATGTGACTGCCTTTGTGCGTGCGGGCATCGTCGCATTTAAAAGGTTGGACTCTCTTAATATAACAGAGTTAACCTGACCCTGACAAGAGGGGTTTTGCGTTAGAGGCTTTAGATGATGTATGGTTAAATCCCTAAAGGTAATCTAAATTGCTCTTTTTTTGCGGGATAATCATAAATAATTTGATACCTGTGTTCTCGTTTCGGATAATTAGGATTATACATACCGTACTTTGAGAATAATATTGGTTCCCGGTAGTGACGACCACTAAGGACATGTCCTTTATGCCGGTGTTTAGTTTTTATATATTTACATGCATTTTCAAAATATATACCTTGGTTTTCAAGGGCACCTATAAATGAAAATTCAGCAGCCATACGATTCATCAAAAATTGTTTTTTTGTGGACAATTCGTAAAATCCATCGTCCGAAATATTTTGAATAGATTCTCGCCTAAAAACATACGAATCTATCGAAAGTAAACTTTTGGGCCAACAATTAAGACCCCGCTGGCATTTCTTACACATGGTTTCTTCGTTGCCAGTGGAAGATGACCAAGATATCACATAGGCTTTAGAAGTCGCAAGTTGTCTAGCAAAATATATTGTTTTATTAAACAATATGTCCGCATTTGATAACACGACAAATGTGGACGGTAGGCCAGATGCAAATTGTAACATTTCAAAATAAGAAGGCTGACTTAATATATGTTGACATTCAACCCGGATCATTTTTTTTAATTGATCACATCGATTTACTTGCCCATCTAATAATACATATACAGGCATTACGTGACTATTTAAATGTATAGTTTCTAAAATTTCTTCGCGTCGTTGGTAGGGGAGATCAAAAGAAAATGAAATAGCCAGTGAAAACCCATCATACTCTAAGGAAGCATGTTTTAATTTTATTTCAGTAAAATACCAAAAATACAATGACAATGAAATAAACCACAATACATAAACATTCATTTTTTTTAAATTTACCCATTAAATCCCCATTTTTTAGAATAAAATGGGGATTTAAAATAGAACTACTGAGACATTTTTGCGATCAAGGCCTGTTGTTTCTTTGCAAAGTCTGGCTTTCCCTGAATGACAGCACGGCATTCGTCGTCATGCACCACTGGCTTGATTTCGCAATTACACATATCGGCCCAATTATAGGCCCAATTAAAAAGATCTTCTTCGGACTTTGAAAGACAGATTGCGACACCCGAACCAAGTCCGAGGTTATGCCAACGACCGAGGACTTGGTTGCGCCCAGCATCTTTACTGTCTTCTTCTTCTGTAAGGTGGGCAAATGCATCGAATCCGTCCTTGCGTTTATCTGCATGAAACTTATACTTAATCCAGTACAGAGATTCGCCCTCAGAAGGAGTGTTTCCAACTGAGGCATACGACACTTCATACGCTGGTTTTTTGTGGTGTCTCGCCAAAATAAGTTTACGGGCCTGGTTATCGTCGAGAACGGGCCAAACAACACATGTAGCCATGGGAACCCAATTATAAAGCCAGTCGTTCAGGGCGCGAGCGTCGGGAGCACGACACACGCAACATCCAGTCGCTTCTCCAACAGTAGACCATCGGCCCAAGAGTTCAATCTTTCCGCCAAGATCGCGCGCATCGTCTTCGGCAGTCATTCCGCCAAAATACGTCATACAATCGGTGCGAGCATGATCAAGAATAGAGTATTCACAATAAAAGAGCGGCATTTTATATTTATTTTGCGACCTTTTATACATGGAATATTTTTTTTAAGAAAGGGATTTGATCGCTGTATATTGAAATTTTTTTTGATGGGTGAACCCTCTGACGATAGCAATAATTACGAATAATCCAGATCCCCACCATGGCCAAAACTTTAAAATAACGCTTGTCATCAGATTTTCATGTTGAATGACAAATCCTTCAAATGTTTCAATTCTATTTGAAATCCAGTGGCCTCGTGTTTCAAAATATGTTTTGATATAATTCAATTCTGAAAGAAATGAATTTTTCGAATGTATATCATATGCAAACGCCAGCACGTTATCATTAATATCTTTAGATTTGCCAAATCCTCGCCATCTTTCAATGTCCATATCGAAAAATCCATTTTCATATTGATTTTTTCGACGCTCAATAGTTTCGAGTGCCACTCTAGTATTTTGTTTCGAGATATTTTTCATCCCCCGAACCAAATCAATAAATGGTGAATATCGCCCCAATGATGTCCATAGTGATATTGTTTCAGAATTATGGACATCAACAATGTCCCAAGATGGCTTTATAAATCTCCAAAATGAACGATCGTAATCCCAATGTGGCCCACTGAATAAATGATGTGAATTGGGATCTACATAAAAATACTGGCTAGCATATGGCCAATCTCCATCCCTCATTAACATTTCAATTAGATATGTATTGGCAAACGATTGTAAATCGATACGACTATTGTCATTGACGTTTGAATGTAATATATTTACATATTTTTGAGTTTCTGAAATATATTCTGTCTGGCATGATTTAATTTCGGGCTTGTCATAAAAGTCACATTTTGGATATCTCATTTTTATATTTTTCTTAAAAATCGGACATTCTTTAGACTTGCCATTTTGTTTGTCCGTTGTATATTCGAACATGTAACCTACACGTTCAGAATCATAATCTTTATCGTTACAATCTTCAGCTTTGCCTTTTATTGGCCAAACAAGTGTTTTTTCTAGAAATCTGCGCTGAATGGCAGGAAATAATAAATATACTCCTTCATAAGTGTATTTGTTTCCAAAGCGAAACAAAACTTCAACCATAATCTTTTTCAAAATACCACCATGTAATCGAGAAGCAATGTCGTCTCGAAGAAGAGTAGGTTCCCTAAATCCTCCGTTTAATACATAGTCTTCATATTTTTCCCCAAAATCAAACATTTCAACTTTATCATCGTCGCAGGTTTCTACAGACGTACATGCTGTGTCTTTTTCCTTGGGTTCCCAGAATTCAAAGGCTAAATTTAATTTTGGACGGACGTCGCCTTTTAATTCAATACCTATGGTACTTGTTTTCCACTGGTTGTTAGACCCCCATGTTAATGTTGCAAACTTCTTGTCAGAACGATCAATAGAATCTGCTGATCCAATATCAGTAAGATCAATAATCAACAGATTTTTAGATGTTCCAAACCCATATTCTGATATATTTTTTGAAACAGATACTGATCCTGCCGAGCGTATATTTGGGACGTGCAAAATTATACACAAATATATTATAGATGTAATTATAAAAATGGTAATCGATATAAAATTATAAACACCGAACATCTATAATATTAACGAAAGATCACATTTATATAATCATTTTCTAGAAAATGATTATATCCCATTCAGTTCTAAATATTTAGAACATGTCATTTCTCCCACAAAAATTACAAGACTTTTTGGCCAGATCGCAAACAAAGACGTCTTTCATGAAAATTATCAAAGAAGTCATACAATCGGTGCGAGCATGATCAAGAATAGAGTATTCACAATAAAAGATTCAAAAGGGATTTAAAATTGTAAACTCTTTTCGATAATTAAGGGATACTTGTCTGTTCTATCTGTTTCGCCAAATGGCCCTTGGTTTTTTTTAATACAAATAAAGCGACACCAATCATACACATGTTGTAAAGACCAACACGTCGTCCGTTCCCATTGTAACCAAGTATCGCCATTCATACCTATTAGTACATTCCCAACAATACCCTTCAAATCGTACACTGGTACCTTTGAAGGGTGTTCGCACCATATGCGTGTCACACCTTGCTTAAAAAACGTTTTATACAGATGCCCACCATCTTTAACAATGACATAGGCCCCGTTTCGTATCTCTTGTATTTCTTCTTTTTGGAGTGTTCTTATTTTAGAAATTTCATCTACTGGATTCATCTATTTTTGTATATGTGTATTATATACACGGAATCTTCGAAACAACCCAAAAATTCCTTAAAAAGATTCTATAAATATTTCTAAATATTTAGAACATGTCACTTCTCCCACAAAATTTACAAGTCTTTTTGGCCAGACCACAAACAAAGACATCTTTCATGAAAATTATCAAAGAAATGCGCTTGTTTCCCGATTGGGCGACCGCGTATTGGTGTCTTTACATCATGCGCCACCCAGAAAAGTCTCCAGTAGAACTCATTGAACATTCGCCTTTTAGCTCCTTTTTTTTTAAACCATATTCTATGCCGGCATTCATTTCGCCTCTTTATATGCGTATTTGGGGAGGCGTCCACATGGCATATTATATTTATCAGCGCGATTCGGGCGCCGTATCGGCTTTTATCGCGAATAACAACATTCCGAGGGAGTTTGCCGAAGTTCTAGAGAATTTACAGCCTTCAAAAGTGGGCCAGGGCGAATGGAAATGCGATGATTGTGGCGAGATGCCTGGATATACGAATGTTTGTGGTGTGTGCGATAACCCATGTAACGGATGGTTGCGCCATGTTTTTAGTATGGAGTTGCCTGTTTCCATTGTGGAAGATCCCGTTGGTGAAGTAGATTGATTCGATATTTGTCTTTTATATATAAACATATTTCTGGATTTTTTTTTAATAAGGAAATACATTTATTCAATTAGAATTTTTTAAACATATATAGGAGATTTCTGGGTAAAGCCAATATAAAGTTTATTATTACTACCATATATATCCTGGATTTATATTACTCCAACTGATATTCAAAAAACACCATCTCAAAAACAATTTAATTAAAAATACCTATAAACATGTATAAAAAATATATCATATGTTTCGACTTGCCATTTTATTTTTAAGTTTTTATTCTACTTATGCCGACTTTGGTAGATGTGAAGATATTAACGAATGCACCGACAAGCCGTGCAATAATGCAAACACGAATAGCTGCGAAAATAAAGATCCAGGATATACATGCCATTGTAAACCAGGATTTGAAGGTGTCCATTGTGATAATGATATTAATGAATGTGCCGGTGTTACGTGTGGTGGTACGTCTACGTGCGTGAATGGCCTGAATAAATACACGTGCAATTGCGCAACGGGATGGCAAGGTGGGGGTGTAAATAATGTATGCACATATATTGACAAATGTGCCGGCGTTACGTGTGGCGGTACGTCTACGTGCGTGAATGACCATATTAAATACACGTGCGAATGCGCAACGGGATGGCAAGGTGGGGGTGTAAATAATGCATGCACAGATATTGACGAATGTGCCCTCGGAACTGACGATTGTTCGGAACATGCGACTTGTACAAACACCGCCGGGGGCTTTGAATGTAATTGTAAATCAGGGTTTTCGGGTCTTGGCAAAAACTGTTATGATATTAACGAATGCCGGGGGGTCGTGCCGCCGTGCGGGACTGACACATGTGTAAACTCCGTTGGGAGTTATGAATGCCACGAAACCGGATGGGAGTGTTGGCATCATTTCGGATGTTCTCCACAATCGAAATGTTCTAAAAATTCCAACAACCAATTGATTGAATGTACATGTTTGCCTGGGTTTGAAGGTGATGGTTATACATGTGAAGATATTGATGAATGTGCCGACGAAACAGACGATTGTTCGGAACATGCGAATTGTACAAACACCGCCGCGAGCTTTGAATGTGCATGTAAACCAGGGTTTATAGGTAATGGT
>MDSV01052596.1_pt1 | contig 20694 bp, 20 predicted proteins | sample 810851 | NCBI WGS metagenome assembly MDSV01 (sample SAMN05326640, study PRJNA326480) | marine metagenome | isolation source: seawater | place: Atlantic Ocean: North East | collected 2012 | reverse complement strand
TATTCATTTGTTAATACTTTTTTTATTAAATTAATATTTATTGATTTTCCAGAAGATAAAGACAAATCATCAATTTCTTTTATAAATTTAAATACTTTTTCATAAGAACGCTCAATATGTTTAATTATATACTCAGATATTTTAGGGGTAATTTCAATTTGTTTTTCCGAAAATGACTTAGATATTATAACTCTTAATAAGTCATCTGTTGGTAGCTCTATTCCTAAATTTACAAAACTTTTAGCCCTTGAGCGAAGATCTTGCAGCTGATAATCAAAATCTTTTAAAGGCAAATAGGAATTTATTAAAATATAAATATTTTGTTGTTTAGAGTGATTCAAAATTGAATATAAAAGTTTTTCATCTATATTTTGATCAAAGCTATCTACTATTAAACAATCTAATTTATCTAAATTAAATGTTTTTTCATTGTCTATATCTTTTGCTTGGATAATTTTAACTGACCTAATCTTCTTTTTTAATATGTTTGATAAGTGCGTTTTACCACATCCTTTTGGTCCAAAAATATTAACCCACTTCCCTGGCCAATTTGGCCAAGACTCTATAAGCCTGTAAGCAGAAAAGTTATTACTAGAGACATAAAAATCTTGTTCATAATATTTTTTTTTAAATGGAAATTTAAATGTTAGTTGACTCATTAAATTATCGTAAGTTGCCATTGACCAGCTATCATTTTCAAATTAATATTTTGATCTTTTAATTTATTAATAATTTTGCTTATTTTTCCTAAATATTTTATTTTTACTAAAACATAATCTTTATTCAGTTTTTGAACATAAAAATCATCAATTAAATCAATTTTTTCTAGTCTTTTTTTAAATTCAACTAAATTACTTTTTTTATTGAGTTTTATTTCAACGTTTAAAAAAGAAGGTGTCCTCACATCAATTAAATTCTGTGACTTAATTAAATCTAAAATTTCGTTGTTGATTTCGAATATAATTTTTTCGTAAAAATCTTTTTCATCAAGATTATCTTTTTTTTTAACTGATAAACTTTTATTTATTTTTTTTTTTTCAATTCTAGTTTTTAAATAAACTTCTGAATTTTTGTTATTTATTTCAATATAAGCAAATACTATATTTTCATTGGAATATTCCTTAAAAAATTCTGAAATTTCTAGTTTAAAAATATTTAATTTATTGGAATTAATTTTTTGAATATTCTCTATATTTTCAGCAGGCAAAACATATTGAATTAAACTTTTTGATTTTTCTTTTATCCAATTGTCGTAAAAATAGTTTTTATTATAAATAAAGTATTGATCGCCTTTTTTTAATAAAGGAAACAAAATCACTTCTGTATTTATAATATCCGAATAAAGAATATTTCTGTTATAAAAAAAATTGTGCATTCTATCTTTATCAAAAGAAACATTTATGATTTGATGTTTGCTCTTTTTATTTAAATCTTTTTGATTTGAGATTTGATAATAAGATATAAGCTCTTTAATTTGATCTAGCCCTGTATTAGATAGTCTTTTATAATCACTCTCCAGCAAAAGCCTTTTGCTTAGTCTATCAAATGCTATCAAAAATGCCTCGTTAAACGAATTTTCTTTATTTTTTGAATTTTTCTTACTTATCTCAATATTATTAACATTAAAAATAAAGTTATCAGATAAAACATTTCCAGTTTTAAATAAAATAATTAAAATAGAGAATGTAAATATTAAGTTTTTCATATTTAGCTAATTATCATTTTTATTAATGAAAAAAATACAAAATAGTTATAAAAAAAGTGGTGTAAATATTTCGATAGCGAATAAGTTTGTTGATCACATTGCAAAAATATCAAAAAAAAATGTCCAAAAAACGGATAAATCGTTTAATTCAGAAAATATAGGTGCTTTTGGATCAACTTTTGATATCAGTAAAATAAAAATTAAAGATCCTGTTATAGTTTCTTGCACAGACGGAGTAGGCACTAAAATTGATCTAGCTAGAAAGTTCAAAACTTTAGACACAATAGGTATTGATTTAGTGGCTATGTGCGTTAATGACTTAATTGTACAAGGTGCTAAGCCATTATTTTTTTTGGACTATATAGCTGTTGGAAAATTAGATCTTCATAAGACTAAAAAAATTTTATCTGGAATTATAAAAGGATGTAAAATCTCAGAATGTAAATTAATTGGTGGTGAAACTGCAGAAATGCCAGGGATATATTCTAAAAATAAATTTGATTTAGCTGGCTTTAGTGTAGGTATAGTTTCAAAAAAAAAAATCCTAAATAAAAGTAGAGTAAATATAAATGATTTAATTGTAGCTATACCATCGAGTGGTATTCATTCAAATGGATATTCTTTAGTTAGGTCAATAATTAAAAAAACCAAAATATCAAAGAAAATAAAAAAAGAATTACTCAAACCTACAAAAATTTATACTAAAGAAATTCTAAAATTATCAAATAAAAATTTGATTAATGCCGCTGCTCATATTACCGGTGGTGGTCTAGTCGAAAATATATCTAGATCAGTTCCACAAAATTTATCAATTAATATCGATCTATCTAAAATTAAACCAAAAAAAATATTCGGATGGTTAAAATCAAAAAATGTGACTGATATTGAGATGTTGAGCACATTTAATTGTGGGGTTGGATTTTGTATAATTATCAAAAAAAAGAATTTACAAAAAATAAAGAGGTATTTTACATCAAATTATAAACCTTATGAGATTGGTTATATATCTGAAAGTAAAAAGAAAATTAATTTATACAATAAAATCTTATGGTAAAAAAGAACGCTTGTATTTTTATTTCAGGCTATGGATCTAACCTAAAATCTTTAATACAGAATTCAAGAGGTCACAATTTTCCAATAAATATTAAACTTGTAATCTCAAATAATAAATATGCAAATGGAATTTTACATGCAAAAAAGAATTCAATTCCTTACATGATAATTAATACTAAAAAAAAAAATCACGAAATCGTTACTTTGAATAAAATCAAGGAATATAATATATCTTTAATTTGTTTAGCTGGATATATGAAAATAATTTCTAAAAAATTCATTAAAAATTTCGGCAAAAGAATTATAAATATACATCCTTCTTTATTGCCAAAATTTAAGGGGTTAAATACTTTTAAAAGAGCTTTAAATAATAAAGAAAAAAAAACTGGTTGCACTGTACACTTTGTTAATGAAAAATTAGATAGTGGAAAAATAATCTTACAAAAAAGTTTTTTTATTGAAAAAAGTGATGACATTGAAACTTTAAAAAATAAAACCCAACAACTTGAACATAAAGCATTTTCAGAGGCTATAATAGATATTTACAGGTACAACTAATTCTTAAAAAAGAAGTTTATTTCTTTTTTGGCGTTTTCTACAGAATCTGATCCATGAACTGAGTTTTTGTCTATTGAGAGACCGTAAAGTTTTCTAATCGTATTAGCTTCTGCATTTTTAGGGTCTGTTGCACCCATTAATTTTCTATTATTTGAAACTGCGTCTTCACCCTCTAAAACCATCGCAACAATTGGTCCCGAAGACAAATAAATGCATAAATCCTCATAAAAAGGCTTTGATTGATGAACTTTGTAGAATTCAGCGGCTTCTTCTTTTGTTATATGAATTTTTTTAACTTCTTTAATAATTAAATTATTTTTTGTAAAAATCAATTTTATATTCTCTATGAGATTTCTCTCAACTGCGTCAGGTTTTATTATTGAAAGAGTTTGTTGAATATTACTCATAATAATCTTCTACTAATTGATTCAATAATCTTACTCCGAACCCTGTTGCTCCTCCTGAATTTAACGCTCCTCCATATTTTGAAAACGCCATACCCGCAATATCCAAATGAGCCCAAGGTGTTTTATTTAAAATAAATCGTTGTAAAAATTGTGCAGCCGTTGTAGAGCCTGCACCACCTACATAGTTTATATTTTGCACATCTGCATTTTTTGAGTTCATTAATTTATCATAATTTTTATGTAGAGGCATTCTCCACACTTTTTCTTCAACTTTTTCTCCAGAGCTAAAAATTTGTTTGGATAATTTATCATCATTTGAAAAAAGTCCTGCATATTCAGAACCTAAACATACTATTATAGCACCTGTTAAAGTAGCTAAATCAATAATAAATTTTGGTTTAAATTTTTTTTCTGTAAAGGTTAATGCATCAGCTAAAACTAATCGTCCTTCAGCATCTGTATTTAATATTTCTATAGTTTTGCCGCTATATGATTTTACTATGTCGCCAGGTCTTTGAGCGTTACCACTTACCATATTTTCCACAAGTCCTACAACGCCGACTGCATTAATTTTAGCTTTTCTTAATGCTAGATTTTTCATTAAACCAACGACGGTAGCTGACCCTGCCATATCATAAGTCATATCTTCCATAAATTTTGCTGGTTTGAGCGAATATCCTCCCGTATCAAAACAAACCCCTTTACCAACAAAAGCTAGTGGTTTAGAATCATTTTTTGCTCCTTTCCACTCCATTGTTACAAGATAAGATCCTCTGATACTTCCTTGGCCAACTCCTAACAGAGCATGCATTCCGAGTTTTTTTAATTTTTTCTCATCATAAATATTTATTTTCAATCCGTCCTTTTTCAAATGGCTTAGTCTTTTTGCATATTCATCTGGATGTAAAATATTTCCTGGTTCAGATACCAAATCTCTTGCATAAAAAGTTCCTTCTTCCAGCGCTTTAAATTTTAATTGTTTTTGAACTGATGGTTTATTTTTATTTCCTAAAACATTAATAGATAAAAGTCTTAACTCTTTTTTTGTTTTATATTTTTTGAATTCATACGATTTCAATTTTAACCCATGAAGAAAATGACCTAAAAAGTTATCATGCTTACCTATTATGCTATCAGAGACTATATGGTACTCACTATTTTTTCCATAATTTATTCGACCATAAAATTCTGCACCAAGATTCTCTATATCAAATGTTTTTAAATCTTTTTTAATAGCTATAAGTAGTATTTTTTTTTTAGAACTAACCTCGAAAACATATAAATTTTTTTTAAGATCGCTTGTCTTCAATATGTCATTTATGTAAGAGAGTTCAGTAATTGAGAGGTATTTTTTTAAGTTACTTGTATTACATTTTTCATCGGAAAATAAAACGATATTAGAAAAAGTATCAATTGTTGTTTTGTTCAAGTAGTTAATTTTTATAGACATAATTTAATAAATTCTAACAGAGTTGAGTGGTATATATGTGCAAATATATCGGATTTCAATGGAAAATTGGTCATACTTAAACCATAGATTGAAATTTTAATGAGGTTGCTTTATTTATATACATAAATCGCAATGCTACAAAACAAAATTTATCAAAATTTTACTAAAGAAATTCTTAAAACATTTATTGTTATATTATTCGGTTTATCAGCTATAGCGTGGACTGTTAGAGCAGTAAACTTTTTAGATTTAATTGTAGAAAGTGGATATTCGATAACCACCTATTTTCAATATTCTTTTTTAAATCTAACAGCAATAATGACTAAATTAATACCTCTATCTTTCCTGCTGTCATTAATGATATTTTTAATGAAACAGATACAGGAAAATGAATTAATAATTTTATGGACATCAGGAGTTAAAAAATTAAAAATCGTTAATCTTTTTTTTGTAATATCAATATTCATTTTAATTTTTTATTTATTTTTTTCCTCTATTTTAACACCGTTAGCTTTAAATAAATCAAGAAATTTATTAAATAAAGAAGGTTTTAATTCTTTTTTGCCAACAATAAGAGTTCAACAATTTAGTGACTCTTTTAAAGGATTTACTTTTATAGTTGAAGAAAAGTTTCAAAACGAAATAAAAAATGTATTCATGTATGATAAGTCTAAAGCTCTTAAAAATCTGACATCTAACGAAACAGAGTCTAGCACCACTACTATAATCGCTAAAGAAGGTATAGTTAAAGAAAAAAAAATGGTTTTATTTAATGGAAGCATTATTACAACAAACAAAAATAATCAGGAAAGTAATATGGTTAAATTTGAACAAATAAATATTGATTTAAAAAACTTAAAAACAGGCACAATAAAACAAATAAAACTTCAAGAAACTTCTTCGTTTGACTTAATAAGATGCATGAGAGAGTTTTCAAAAACAATTATTAATTGCAAAGAGGATGCAAAAGATGAAATTGTTACTATTTTAAATAGAAGATTTCTTCTACCTTTTTACATTCCTATTATCGCTTTGGTATGCTCATTTTTGTTAATTAAAACTCAAACAAAAAAAAATTTTTTCATAAATAAATATAATGTTTTTTTATTAAGTTTTTTTGTACTGCTTTATTCAGAATTAATAATTCGTTTTACAGGAATTTCTGAGATTATAAGTATACTTTTTATAGTTTCACCATTTATTTTGATTCCTATGCTTTATTTGCTTTTAATTATGAAGTTTAACAGAGAGACTATTTAAGATGAATGCAATTTTATTTAATTATTTATTGTCAAATTTTTTTAAAACAATATTTAAGGTAATCTTAATTTTTTATAGTTTTGGGATTATTTTAAATTTATTTGAAGAAATAGAATTTTTTAAGAATCTTGATACTTCAATATTTACTCCAATCACTCTAACGGCATTATACGTCCCAAATTTATTAATTAAATTACTTCCATTTATTATTTTTATTTCAAGCATGTGGTTTTTATTACAATTAAGAAATAGTAAAGATTTATTAACATTAAAAGTTTTTGGCTATTCAAACTTTAAAATATTTTTTATTTTGGCTTTTACTTCATTTATTTTTGGTTGGATCATTCTTTTTGCAATTAATCCAATTACTTCATCAATGGTAAAATATTATGAACAAACCAAATCAAAATACTCAAGAGATGTAGACCATTTAATCGTGGTTAATAAAAATGGTCTTTGGATTAAAGAAAATATAAATAAGGTTAATAGAATAATTTCCGCAGACGAAACGAAAAGTAATATATTAAAAAATGTAAGTATTTTTAATTTTGATAAAAATTATGATTTATTACAAAGAATACATGCGGCAACAGCTGATATTTCAAAAAATGAGTGGGTATTAAATAATGTAACAATAAATTCTTTTAATGAAGGTGTTTCAAAAAAAGTCTTTGAGAATACTCTTAAAATTCAATCAAATTACGATTATATAAAGATTACAAGTCTTTATAGAAATTTTGATGCAATGTCATTTTTGGATTTATTGCTCGATTACAAGGATTTGCAGATCAAGGGTTATAATAAAACGTATTTAGATCAAAATTTAAATTCCCTGTTATCTTTGCCCTTTTTTTTGTTTCTTATGACTGGTTTAGCTTCAATTTTAACTATGAATGCTCTCAAAAAATCGAACAATTTAACATTTATTGTTGTTGGTTTGATAACTTGCGTGGCAGTTTATTATTTTAAGGATTTATCATTAGCTTTGGGACAGGCTAATAGAATATCCTTGTCATTAGCAGCTTGGGTTCCGGTGGTTACTATAGGGCTGTTCACATCAATAGGAGTATTACAGATAAATGAAAAATAAATTTTATATAGTTCTTTATTTAGTAATTTTTTTTTCACCACTATCAGCTGAAAATTTAAATATTCAATCCTCTGCTATTTCAATTGATAAAGATAAACAATTATCAATTTTTAAAGATAACGTAGTTGCAACAGACGACAAAAATAATATTTTGAAAACTGATTACGCAGAATATAATAAAGACACGAAGATATTTAATAGTAAAGGCAGATCAGTGTTGGAAACTTCAGAAGGATACACTTTGAAAGGAGCTAATCTAATTTTTGATAGTAAAAAAGATATTATTAATTCTAATGATCCAGCAATAATAACTGATTTAGCGGGTAATAACATTTATTTAGATAATTTTGAATATCTAACAAAAAGAAAATTTTTTAAATCAATAGGCAATGTAAAAGTTACCGACTCTAAAGATAATACTTATAATTTTTCTCAAATTTATATAGACGAAAAAAAAAGAGAAATTGTTGGAAGTGATATAAAAGCTTTTTTGAATCAGAAAACATTTAAATTGAAATCAAATAATAAACCTAGAGTCTTTGCAAATACTATAAAGATTGATGATAAGGAAAATGAGTTTACAAAAAGTATATTTACAATATGTGACTACAGAAAAGATGACGCCTGTCCTCCTTGGACAATACAGGCAAGTAAAATGAAACATGATAAAACAAAAAAAACTATATATTACGACAATGCTGTAATAAAAGTTTATGACATACCAATATTTTATATACCAAAATTATCTCACCCTGATCCATCAGTAAAAAGAAGGTCTGGATTTTTGCCTCCTACACTAACTAGTTCAAAAAATTTAGGTACTGGATTTAAGCTTCCTTATTTTTGGGCGATGGATAAAGACAGAGATTTTACTTTAACTAGTAGTTTATTCGATTCTAAACGTCCATTAATGCTTGGTGAGTATCGTCAAGCTTTTGCAAAATCAAATATGATAGTGGATCTAGGTTACACTGAAGGTTTTAAAAAATCAGAAAAATCAAAAAAAGTTGGAGATAGATCACATATATTTACAAAGTTTATTAAAAATTTTCAAGGTAAAAACGATTCTGATAACAGTCTTGAGTTAACTTTGCAAAATGTTTCAGATGATAAATATCTTAAGTTATATAAAATAAAATCTAGTTTAGCCACATATGAAACTGAGACTTTAGAAAATTCAATTAGTTTTACACGTCAAAACGAAAATATCTTTTTAGGTTTAAATGCAAGTATATATGAAACTTTGAAAGAAGATTATAATGATAAGTATGAATATATTTTACCTGAAATTATACTAGATAAAAATTTATTTAGTAATAAATATGGTACTGCGGATTTTACTTCAAACTTAAAAGTGCACAACTTTGATACTAATAAACATACAAAATTTCTTATTAATGACGTAGATTGGAAATATAGAAACCTAAATTTTGACTCAGGATTAAGTGGTAAAATATTAGGAAAATTAAAAAACATAAATTACGAAGCGAAAAATACCGAATTTAAAACAGATACAACTAATGAAATATTCGGAGCCCTTGGCTATTTAACAGAATTAAATCTTTTCAAAAAAACTGAGAATAAACTTACTCATTTATTAACACCTAAAGTACTATTAAGGTATGCGCCAGACTATATGCGTAAAGAGACTGATGGCGCAAAATTAAATCATTTGAATATATTTAGTTTGGATAGATTAAATACTAATAATAATTTCGAGGGTGGATTAAGTTCAACTGTTGGCTTTGATTATGAAATTGAAGGAAATAATAATCAAAAGAAATTTGGGTTAACAATAGGCCAGGTTTTAAACGAAAAAGAAAATAAAAATATGCCCTCTTCCTCAAGTTTGGATGAAAAATTGTCTGATGTCGTTGGAAATATGAACCTTAATGTAAGCGAAAAAGTGAGCCTAAAATATAATTTTGCAATTGATCAAAACTATAATGATCTCAACTTTAATGAAATTAATACAGACTTAGATTTCAACCCTATAAAATTTAATTTAAGCTATCTTCAAGAAAAGAAGCATATTGGTGATCAAGAATATATGAAGGCAAAAATTAATCTAGTTGAAAATTCATTTGGTTTGTTTTCTGCTGAAACAAAAAGAAATTTAGTTACCAATTCTGCAGAATACTATAACTTAAGTTATGAATATCTAAACGATTGTTTAAGGGCTGGAATAGTTTACCGTAGAGAATTTTACGAAGACTCTGAGCTGGAAGCTGAGAATTCTTTAATGTTTAAAATAACTATTGTTCCATTTGGCAATATCAACTCTCCATCTTTCAATCAATAAATGAAGTTCAAATTATCTAACTTCTGCATTTTACTAATATTATTTTTAACAAGTGCTAATAATGTTAAGTCAGAGATAAACTCTAAAATAATAGCTACAGTTGATAACCAAATAATAACTTCTTACGAACTTAAAAATAAAATTATAACAAATATTATCTTAAATAACGAGGAAATCAATCAAGAAAATATTAACAAATTAAAAAATGTTTCATTAAAAAATTTAATTAATTTCAGATTAAAAAAAAAGGAATTAATCAAAGCAAATTTATTAAATGACCAAATAAATACAGATGAGTTTATTTCAAAAATTTCAAAAAACTATACCAATAATTTAGAAGAATTTAAAAAAATATTCGAATTAAATAATTTGAGTTACAATTTATATGAAGAAGAAATTAAAATTGAATTAGCATGGCAAAAACTAATTCTCTCAATATATGGAAGTAAAATACAAGTTGACGAGAAAGAAGTTAATGAAGAATTAAAAAAAATTACTGATAATCAAAAAAATTTGATTGAATATAAATTATCTGAATTGGAAATTCAAATAACAAAAGATAATGAAATAGATCAAACTATTAATGAAATACAAAATCTAATAAAAAAAGAAGGATTTGAAAATACAGCGATTAAATATAGTGTTTCTCTAACCGCCATGGATAGCGGAAGTTTAGGTTGGGTAAATGCAAAGTCACTTTCAGATAGAATTTTAAATATAGTTAGTAAGTTGAAAATTGGAGATGTGTCGGAGCCTATATTTCAAAGTGAAACAATTTTATTTATCAAGCTTAATGATAAAAAAAAATTAGATATAAGCAAAATCAATATAGTTGAAACTAAAAATAGAATTTTAAATCAAAAACGAAATGAAGTTCTTAATTTATTTTCAAGTAGTCATTTGTCAAAAATAAGAAATAATGCTTCTATAGAGTTAAAATGAAAAATAAGTTTCTCATAATTACAGGTGATCCTAATAGTATAAATTCAGAGATTATATCAAAAATGTGGAAGAAAATAAGTAATACTGCAAAGAAAAAAACTTATCTTATAGGTAATTATGATTTATTTTACTACCAATTGAAAAAGCTAAAAATAAGACAAAAAGTTATACAAGTAAAAAATTTAAATGATCAAAGTTTTTCTTCAAATATTAAGATAATTAATGTCCCATTAAATTTTAAAGATCCTTTTAAAGTTTCTTTCAATAATGCTTCAAAATATTTGGTACGGTCTTTTTGTTTAGCAAATAAATTAGCAAAAGAAAAAAATGTTAAAGGTATAATTAATTGCCCGATTGATAAGAAATTAATTAAAAACACAAATAAAGTCGGTGTAACAGAATTTTTTGCATCCATTAATAAAATTACTGATAAATCTGAAATAATGATGATTTATAACAAATCTCTTTCGGTTGTTCCTTTGACAACTCACATTGATTTAAAAAATATTTCAAAAAAAATTACTAAAAAACTAATAGTAAAAAAGATTGAAAGCTTGAATAAAAATTTCAAAAAAATTTTTAAAAAAAAGCCAAAAATAGGTGTTTTAGGCCTAAATCCTCATAATGGAGAATTCAGAAAAAATAGTGAAGAGGTAGAAACAATAATACCTGCAATTTCAAATCTTAAAAAGAAAGGCATAAATTTAAAAGGTCCTTTAGTGTGTGACACCTCGTTTGTCAGTAATCATAAAAAATATGACGTTATTGTCGGAATGTATCATGATCAGGTTTTAACTCCATTTAAAACTCTCTTTCATTATGATGCTATCAACTTAACTTTAGGTTTACCCTATATTCGTATTTCACCAGATCATGGGCCTGCCACTGATTTAATTGGAAAAAATAAAGGTAATCCAATCAGCCTCTATAATTGTGTGAAGTTTTTAATTAATTGTTGAATGAAACATTCCAAAAAATCTTTAGGACAAAACTTTTTAATAGATCATAATATCAAAAGAAAAATAATCAGCTCTGTAAAAGTAATCGGCAAAAATGTTTTAGAAATAGGTCCTGGGAAAGGATTTTTAACTGATGAAATATTGAAAAATAAACCAAGGTTTCTAACACTTATAGAAAAAGACAACTTTATGGCCAAAGAATTAAAAAATAGATATAAAAATAATGAAAATGTAAGAGTTTATAATAAAGATATTTTAAAATTTGATATTGAAAAAAAAATAAAAAAAAATACATTAGTATATGGTAACTTACCTTACAACATTTCCTCTCAAATACTTGTAAAATTTTTAAAATTTAAAGAGTGGCCACCAAATTTTTCAAATTTAATATTCATGTTTCAAAAAGAGATGAGTGAAAGAATAGTAGGTAAATTTAATTCTAATGATTATGGAAGGCTTTCAATTTTAACTAATTTTAGGTTAAATATAATAAAGAGATTTCATGTGTCACCTAATTGTTTTTTACCAAGACCTAAAGTTGACTCCACTGTTATTTGTTTTGAGCCAAAAAAAGATATATCGTATAATATTAAAAATATTTCTAACTTAGAAAAAATAACTAATGCTTTATTTTCTAATAAAAGAAAAATGATAAATAAAAGTTTCAAGAAAATTTTTAAAGATTATGATAAACTAAAATTTATTAAAGATTTGGATCTAACCAAAAGACCATCTGAAATTTCTCCAAATACTTACTATGAAATTACTGAATTATACGAAAGATCTTGAGTTTTTTTATTTTTTAAAATTATTTTTTCAATTTGTTTATAGCAATTTTCTAAATTCTGATTGATTATTACATAGTCATAATCTACCCAGTGCGTAACATCACTATCAAAGGCTTTAAATCGTCTTTCAACTTCTTGGTTTGAGTCTTGATTTCTTTTTATCAATCTTGATTTTAACTCTTTTTTATCTGGCGGTAGTAAGAAAATTTTAATTAAATTTAAGTTTTTAAACTTTGACAGTTGTTTTGTACCTTGCCAATCAATATCAAATATAATGTCATTGTATTTGATAGTTTCATCAACTGTTTCTTTAAGTGTTCCATAATAATTATCAAAAATTTTAGCATACTCATAAAATTTTTTTCCATCTATCAGTTTTTGAAACTCTTTTTTTGATATGAAATAATAGTCGACTCCATCAATTTCGTTTGGACGCGGTTTTCTTGTTGTGTGAGATACTGAGATTTTAAAAGACTGATATTTTTGTTGTATTTTTTTGGTTATAGTTGTTTTGCCTGCTCCTGATGGTGATGATAATATGACCATTATATTATTTGAATCACCTCTCATCGATCAAAAAAATTAAGTTTATTGATTTGATTTACTTTCAATAAATTTAATTGCATCTCCAACAGTAAGTATTTTTTCAGCTTCGCTATCTGATATTTCAGATCCAAATTCTTCTTCGAAAGCCATTACTAATTCAACTGTGTCTAAACTGTCAGCTCCTAAATCATCAATAAAGCTTGCTTCTTCAGTAACTTTTTCTTCTTCAATACCTAAGTGGTCTGCAACTATTTTTTTAATCTTTGCTTTTACATCGTCTGCCATTAATAACCTTTGTTGTATTTTTGATAATTTCTTAATAAATTATTAAATAGAATTGTCAAGCCATATACATTCCGCCATTAACATGAATGGTTTCACCATTTATATAATTTGCTAAATCTGATGCTAAAAATGCAACACAATTGGAAACATCCTCTCCAGTTCCCAAATCACCTGAAGGAATTTTGCTTATTAACAATTTTTTAAATTCATCATTAATCTTATCTGTCATTTCTGTTTTTATAAAACCAGGAGAAACACAATTAATGTTGATATTTTTTTTAGCATATTCAATAGCTAGGCTTTTTGAAAATGCAACAATACCAGCTTTTGATGCTGAATAATTAGCTTGTCCTAAGTTGCCAGTATGTCCTACAATAGATGTGATATTAATTATTTTTCCATATTTATTTTTTAACATTTTTTTAATCACGTATTTACACATTAAAAAGGTTGCAGTTAAATTTATATCTAAAACTTTTTTCCAATTTTCTTCAGTAAGTCTAATTGAAATATTATCTAAATTTATTCCCGCATTGTTCACGAGAATATCAATGCCTTCTAACTTTGTATGAACTTGATCTATAAATGACTCAATTTTCTGATGCTCATCCAATTTAAATCGCTCAATGATAACATTGTTATAATTCTTTTTTATGTTGTCTAATTTTTCTTGGTTGGTGCCGGTAGCTAAAACTATTGAGCCAGAATCAAAAAACTTTTTTACCAGACTATTGCCTATGCCCCCAGTCGCTCCTGTAATCAAAACTTTTTTATTTTTTAAATTCATCTTGTATTTTTTTCATATCATCTATTGAATTTATACTAAAGCAATTAATATTTTTCAAAGTACGCTTAACCATGCCTGATAAAACTTTTCCTGGACCAATTTCTATGAATTTTGTTATATTTTCTTTAGACATATTAATAATACTCTCTCTCCATTTAACGGTAGCACAAATTTGTTCTATCAATAGTTTTTTAATTTTCACGGGATCATCTTCAGGTGTGGATGTTACATTATTAACAATTTTAAAATTTGGTTTTTTAAAATTAGTAGCATTTATTTTACTTTCCATTTTCTTTGCTGATGGTTTCATTAATGAACAATGAAAAGGGGCGCTTACATTTAATGGAATGAATTTTTTATTATTATTCTTCAAAATTTTCTGAAGAGAGTTTATGCTTTCAATATCTCCACTTATTATAGTTTGACCTTCTGCGTTATCATTTGCAATTTCACAAACCCCATTAATTTGAGAGTCTTTTATCAGTCCATTTAAATCTTCTATCTTGGAACCCAAGACAGCGATCATGCTACCTTTGCCAATTGGAACTGCTTCTTGCATTGATTTTCCTCTTTCGAAAAGTAAATGTATAGCGTCTTTAAAATCTAATGAATCAGAACACACTAAAGCACTATACTCACCAAGTGAATGTCCCGCAAAATATTTAGTTTTTTCAAAATTAAAATTAAATTCTTTTTTTAAAATACTAAAAATCGAAAAGCTCACAGTTAAAATAGCTGGTTGAGTATTATGTGTTAATTTTAATTCACTTTCTGGTCCTTCTAAAATAAGTTTTGAAATTTTAAAATCTAGTTTTTCATCAGCCTCATTAAAAATTTTTTTTACGAGTTCAAAATTATTGTAGAATTCTTGTCCCATACCAACAATTTGTGAGCCCTGGCCTGGAAAGAGTATAGCGTTCATAAATAAAGCAATTTATAGCAGATAATTAGTGTTGATATAAATATCTATTATAGTATAAAACTTTTTTTACAATGTGTACTTTAAAGCAAACTAATTAACAATGTTCTTTTATGAAATTTTATGAAAATACTTTGATAACTAAGCAAGATTTGCCAAAATCAGAGCTTGAAAAAATCAAAGATAAATATAGCGAAATAATTAATAAAAGTTCTGGAAAAGTCATTAAAATTGAGGAATGGGGACTTTTAAATTTAGCAACAAAAATAAAAAAATATAATAAAGGATTCTATATTCACTATAAATTTGAAGGTAACGAAAAAACTTTAACAGAAATTAATAAAAAAATTAAAATGGACGTTTCAATAATACGACATCTAATTGTGAAATATAAAAATTTAGATACAAAGAATGAATATTTTAAAAAGGAAAAATAAATGAAAAGAAAAGGTAAAAAGTTTCAAAAAAAAAATACTAATTCTTTAAATAAACTTAGTCTTTTTCAAAAATCAGAAGGTAGATTCAATAGATCCTGTCCCCTGTCAGTAAAAAATGCTCCGGTTATTGACTACAAAAATATAAGTTTGTTAAAAAAATATATTTCAGAGAATAATAAAATTCTTTCTTCTAAAATTACTTCTGTATCAAGCGGTAAACAAAAAAAATTAACTAAAGAAATCAAAAAAGCAAAAATATTAGGTTTAATTTAATGGAATTAATCTTGCTAGAAAATATTATTAAACTTGGAAACATAGGTGACAAGGTTGAGGTAAAACCCGGCTATGGAAGAAATTATCTTCTAAAGACAGGTAAAGCATTAAGATTTAGCAAAGAAAATCTCGAATATGTTTCGAAAAAAAAAGATGAATTAAATAAAAGAAATATTGAATTGAAGAAAAAACTAAAAGAAATAGCTCAATTAATAAACAAAAAGTCTTTTGTTTTTAATAAAGAGAGTAAAGAAAATGGGGATCTTTATGGATCAATAAAACCAAAAGAAATTTCTTCGGCAATTTTAGAAAAATTTAAAGTAGAGGTTAAACCATCTCAAATTATATTAAAAGAAAACTTAAATAAAATCGGTGAGTATAAAGTTGATATTATTTTTCATTCAGAAGTCTCTGCTTTGATATCTGTCAAAATAGATAAAATTCAATCAAAATAACTTTTCCACAGGTCGTTCAAAATAGTGTGTAACTTTTACTTTAATAAATCTTACCCTAATCTATGATTTGAAGGTGGAAAAAATTAAATTAACTGAAAACAACATAGATAAAAAACAACCATCAAATTTAGAAGCCGAGCAAGCGTTACTAGGATCAATACTAGTTAACAATGATATCATTGATGAAATAGCTAATATTATTAACCCTACAACCTTTTACGATCCTGCTCACACAAAAATTTTCGAGGTTATAGAAACTTTAAATAATAAAGGAATGATAGCAAACCCGATTACTCTAAAAAACTATTTTGAAAAAGATAATATGCTTAATGAAGTTGGGGGCACTGAATACCTTGTTAAGCTTACAAGGTTTTCTAGTTCTACAAAACAAGCAATTGATTATGCAAAAGTAATTCATGAAATGCATTTAAGAAGAGAGTTGGTTTTGATTTCTGATAATTTATCTAATGAAACATTGAACTCAAAAGAATTAAGTGCAGAAAAAATAATTGAAACGACTGAAAAGTCGTTATTCGACTTAGCTGAACGTGGTAGTTTCTCTCAGTCATTTTTAAAATTTAATCAAGCATTAGATCAGACTATTGAAATGGCAACTATGGCTATGAAAAGTGATAGAGGAATTGTAGGTGTTCCAACTGGTTTATCTGATTTGGACTCTAAACTTGGAGGTCTGCACAAATCTGATTTAGTAATTTTAGCGGGAAGGCCCTCTATGGGTAAAACTGCTCTTGCAACAAATATTGCGTATCATGCTGCACAAACAATCATGAGTAGACAAGAAAAATCTTCTATCGCTTTCTTTTCACTAGAGATGTCTTCTGAGCAGTTATCAACTAGGATTTTGTCTGAGCAAGCAAGGATAAAATCAGATGATATTAGAAAAGGGAAAGTTACCGAAGAAGAGATTAATAGGTATATAGAAACCTCAAGAAATATTTACAATCTTCCATTATTTATTGATGAGACGCCTGCTATTACAATTGCTACATTAAGTAATAGAGCAAGAAGAATTAAAAGACTATTTGGTTTAAATTTAATTGTAGTTGATTATATTCAATTAATGAGAGCCGGCAGCAACAATAGAAATGATGGAAGAGTTCAAGAAATTTCCGAAATAACTCAAGGTCTAAAAGCTTTAGCAAAAGAGCTTAGTGTTCCTGTTCTTGCGCTATCACAATTATCAAGAGCAGTTGAACAAAGAGATGATAAACAGCCTCAATTGGCTGATTTACGTGAATCTGGATCGATTGAACAAGATGCAGATGTTGTAATGTTTGTTTACAGAGAAGCATATTATCTAGAAAGAAAACAACCAAAACTAGGTTCGATAGAACATGCCGAGTGGCAATCAAAAATGAATGATGTCAATGGTTTAGCTGATATTATACTTGGTAAACAAAGGCATGGTCCAACTGGCGTTGTAAAAGTTGAATTCGAGGGAATTTATACGAAATTTAAAGATTTAAGTAAAAATTAGGTACAAATTTTATCTTTCGTTATCATAAATTTAAGATATATCTGAATTATCTCTATGATTACTGAAATTTATAAAAAATTTATTATCGATTTTCCTAAAATTACACTTTTTTTATTAATAACTCTATTAGTAATTGCATTTTATCACGCAAGAAACTTTAATTTGGACGCGTCTAGTGACGCTCTTATTCTGGAGGGTGATGAGGATCTAAAGTATCTGAGAGAGATAAATGAAAGATACGGTACAAAAGATTTTTTGGTTCTTACTTATTCACCTATATCTAGTTTTGAAGAAAAAGAGACAATATTAAATTTACAGCTATTGAAGTCAAAGATTGAAAAATTAACTTGGGTAGATAGTGTTATAACTATCATAGATGTCCCTCTCCTCAAAAGTACTGATGAAAGCCTAATGGATAGGCTAAAAAATTATAAAACATTATCGCACCCAGAAATTGATAGAAAGAGAGGTTTTGATGAAATAATTAACAGCCCAATCTATAAAGATTACGTAATCAGTAAAGACGGAAAAACCTCTGGAATAGTTGTATATTTAAAAAAAGATGAAAGATTAGCAGAATATATAAAAATTAAAGATAAATTTTATAATCAATCTGTAGGAGGAGATCTTAATAAAGCTGAGAAAAAGAATTATAAAAATTTATTAAAAGAGTATGAACAATATAAAAATCTTTACAATTTACGAAATCATCAAAATATTTCTGAAATAAGAGATGTGATAAACAAATACGGGGAAAATGCAAAAATTCATTTGGGAGGGATACCGATGATTGCCGATGATATGATGAGTTACATAAAAAGTGACATCGTAGTTTTTGGAATTGGAGTATTTATTTTTATTATTTTAACTTTATGGATGGTTTTTAAAAATTTGAAATGGGTAATTATGCCATTGCTTGGGTGTATCACTTCTGTGATATTAATGATTGGGTTACTCGGTCTAGTTGGTTGGAAAGTAACAGTTATTTCCTCAAATTTTATTGCTCTTATGCTCATACTCAATATGGCTATGAACATTCATGTAACAGTTAGATTTCTTCAAATAAAAAAAGAGTTCAAAGAATTAACAAAAGCTGAGGCAATACTTCAAACAAGTAAAAAAATGATAATGCCAATACTTTATACTGTTTTAACTACCATTTGTGCTTTTTTGTCATTAATATTTAGTGACATAAAGCCTATCATAGATTTTGGATGGATGATGACTATGGGTTTAACAGTATCAATTTTAGTTACTTTCTTCCTGTTGCCATCATTGCTTACTTTGTTTTCTTCAGATGAAGATATTAATGTTAAAAATGCTGAAAACTCAACTATCACTTCGGCTCTTGGAAATTTTTCAAAAAAAAATAATATATTTATATTTGGCCCTACTGTCATTATTTTAATTTTTAGTCTTATTGGAATATCAAAACTAGAGGTGGAGAATAGTTTTATAAATTATTTTGATAAAGAAACAGAAATTTACAAAGGGATGAAAAAAATTGATGATGAGCTTGGAGGAACCACACCCCTAAACGTAATTATAAAATTTCCTGAAAAAAAAAAACAAGAAGAAAAAGATGATGAATTTTCTGAATGGGAAGATGATGATTCTCAAAAAGATGATAAAGCTAAATATTGGTTTACTAGAGACAAAATGGATAAAATCTTAAAGGTTCATGATTATTTGGAATCCTTGCCTGAAATTGGAAAAGTCCTTTCTTTTGGATCGATTTTGAGAGTTGCTGAAGATTTAAACAAAAAAGAACTTCAGAGTTTGGAAATTGCAGTGTTGTATAGCAAGATACCTATTGAAATAAAAAAAGAAATTGTATCACCTTATATTTCTGTTGAAAAAGATGAAGCTAGAATAAATGTAAGAGTAAAAGATTCTCTTCAAGAGTTGAGAAGAAATGATCTAATTAAAAAAATCAATAAAGATCTAAATACAAAGTTAAATTTAGACAAAAATGAGTATAAATTAGCTGGTGTTTTAATTCTATTTAATAATTTACTACAAAGCTTATTTAAATCACAAATATTAACTTTAGGTATCGTAATGTTAGGAATTTCAGCTATGTTTTTTATCTTATTTAGAAACTTTACTTTATCTTTGATTGGAGTGGTTCCAAATTTTATTGCAGCTTTTTTTATACTAGGGATAATTGGTCTAATGAAAATACCGTTAGACATGATGACAATTACAATAGCCGCTATAACAATTGGTATAGCAGTTGATAATAGCATACATTATATTTATAGATTTAGAGAAGAATTTGAAAAGATAGGTAATTACAATTCAACTATTGACAGATGTCATAATACTGTTGGTATAGCTATATTGAACACTTCAATAACTATTGTTTTCGGTTTTTCAATTTTAATTTTGTCGAACTTTATACCAACAATTTACTTTGGTATTTTTACTGGTATTGCAATGTTGCTAGCTATGATTTCAGTTTTGACTCTTTTACCAAAATTGATCTTAATTATAAAACCTTTTGGAAAAGATTTGCAATAAGTAATGCTTGATTTTTTAAGTAATTTTATAACTAAGATTAATCTATTTGATGTAGTTGTCGGTATAATAATGATATATAGTATAGTTCAATGTTTTATTAAGGGTTTTTCTTTAAGTCTTATTTCATTTATGAAGTGGGTTTTTGCTGCTGTAGTCACCATAATTTTAGTTCCAAGATTTCAACCGTGGGTTAAAGAGTATATTGAATCAGATTTTGTTAACAGTGTAGGTATAGGAGTGGTTATTTTCGTTTTTACATTATTTTTAACTATAGTTTTAGGAAAAGTATTAAGCAAAGCGGTGACATGGACTGGAGTAGGCTCAATAGATAAAAGTTTTGGCCTATTATTCGGTTTTTTCAAAGGATATGTGGTTTCAATCTGTTTATTTTCAATTTTTAATTGGTTTTATCCATATCAGAATTGGGGTATATCAGCTGAAGATGCTTTTTCATTTG
>MDSV01116871.1_pt1 | contig 20700 bp, 19 predicted proteins | sample 810851 | NCBI WGS metagenome assembly MDSV01 (sample SAMN05326640, study PRJNA326480) | marine metagenome | isolation source: seawater | place: Atlantic Ocean: North East | collected 2012 | reverse complement strand
TTTCTACAATGAAAGATAAAATTTTCAATATATTTTTTAAAGATCATTCAAAAATTTCTCTTGATAACTTGAGTAAGAGAAACTGCCCTTAATTTAACTTTGGATTTTTTTTAAAGATAAAATTTTTTTTAAAATTTTTTTTTTTGAAATACCATGCTTTTCTAAAAGACTTTCATAAGATCCATAAGAATGAATGAACTTATCTTTGCATGTGAAAGATATAACTTTTGATCTAAATTCCATATCGTTATTTATATTTTTAATATTTGACGAAAGACCTCCATTCGGTACATGCTCCTCAATAACAACTACATTATCAAATTTAATAAGCATTTTCTTTATACCGTTCAAATCTAGTGGTTTAATTGTATGACAAGAAATTAAGCTAGCTTCAACATTGTGTTTTATAAGTTCTTTAGTAACATCAAATGCTAATTTTACAATTGTTCCATATGATACAATTACAATTTTAGTAGATTTTTTTTTTATTAAATATCTAATTTTTCCAATTATAAATTTATCTTTTGCTTTAGACGTTAAATTAGGCTCACCTCTTTTTCCTAGTCTCATATAAACCGGTCCATTATTTTTTCTTGCACACCATTTAGTCGCTTCTTCCATTTCAAGTGGATCACATGGTGCTAAAACAGTCATATTAGGTAATGATGAAGCTATTGAAATATCTTCAAATGAGTGATGAGTGCTTCCTAATGTAGAATAAATCAATCCTGCGCCCATTCCAATTATGGTTACGGGTAGATTTTGATAGCAAACATCGACCCTTATCATCTCAAAAGGGCGGTATAACGAAAAAGTTGCTATTGTATAGCAAAAAGGTTTCATACCTCTTAAAGCTAAACCTGCTGCAATACCAATCATTGATTGTTCAGCTACACCTGTATTGATGAATCTATCAGGAAATTTATTTCTAAAGTTAACCATGGAGCCCGCAGGAGAGATATCAGCAACTAATGCACAAATTTTTTTATTTTTTTTTCCCTCTGCAAATATCACGTCTGCAAATTTATTTCTCATTTTCCTATGATCTCCTTTTTTGCTAACAAATATTCTTCGGGTGTTGGAGATCGATAATGCCAAATAGGTTGATTTTCCATGTAAGAGACACTTTTTCCCTTAATAGTGTTGCATATAACGAACAATGGCTTTTTATTATTTTTAATCTTATTCTTAACTTTTTTATTTATTTCGCTTTGGTTATGCCCATCTTTAATCTCTATACATTCCCAATTAAATGACTCTATTTTATTTTTTATTGGGTAGAATTTTGGATGAGTTATTTTAGTATGTCCAAATGACTGAGAACCATTATGATCTAGAAATACAATTAAATTATTAAGTTCTAAATTTGCTCCCATCATTAAGTTTTCCCAAGTTGAACCTTCTTGAAGTTCTCCATCTGATATTAAAACAAATGTTTTTCGATTTAATTTTTTAATTTTATCAGCATGAACCATTCCTACAGCTAAACCTACTCCATGACCTAATGAGCCAGTTGATGCTTCAATTCCAGGATTTCCATAATCTGGGTGGCACCCTAGGATACCATGTGATGTGCAATATTCATTCAGATCTTTATCCTTAATTATCTTTAGTTTATTTAAAATTACATATTGGGCCATACAACCATGACCTTTTGACATTAAAAAAGTATCTAAAAAAGAATTTTTTCTTTTTCTCATCAGATGAAAATAAATTGTGTCTAATATTTCAAGACATGAAAAAGCTCCACCCAAGTGCAGTGCCTGGACATTCTGTGAAATTTCTAAGATTTTAAGTCTGTAATCAATACATCTTTTTTTTGATTTAAAAGGTGAAAAATTATTCATTATAATTTTAATACTTTTAATATATTTAATTTACAAGGATTAATTTATTTTTTTCAATTTTATAAATTTCATCGGCAAATTTAAGAGTGTTTTCCTTATGTGTTATGTATATAATAGTCTTAAATTGTTTTAGTTTTTTTATCTCATCAAGTATTTTATTTTCAGTTTCTTTATCCAATGCTGAAGTTGCTTCGTCAAATATAATGATCTCACTATTTCTATAAATTGCTCTAGCTATACCAATTCTTTGTCTTTGGCCACCAGATAATTGAACTCCATTCTCTCCAATAAGAGTATTCAATTTTTTTGGACAAGAATTTATGAACTCTCTTAAATTAGAATTATCAATTGCTTCATTGAGTTTTTTTTGGTTAATTTTATAATCTTTGTCATTCAAGTCGTTAAAAACAATATTCGATAAAATTGTATCTTCGATAAGGAAGATATCTTGAGGAACATAGCCAATTCTATTTTTTAATAAAAAGAATTTGTTTGTTATGTCGGTTTTATCTATAAATATTTTACCGCTGTTTACTTTAAGTAATCCAGAAAAAATATCAATTAAAGTAGTTTTTCCAGATCCACTAGGGCCAATAATTCCAATAAATTTATTTCTACTTATCTTTAAATTCAAATCCTTAAAAATATAGTCTAAATCATCATCATACTTAAAATAGATATTTTTTAAAATTATGTCATTTTCAAATTTAATGTTATTTTGAATTACTATATTATTGCCTTTTTCTAAAAAATTATCCTCTAGAAATTCTTTTTCTTGCTTTCTAAGGTTATTAATCTCTTTTGAGATTATATTAATAGTTGGAACAAAATATCTTAGGTTATGTACTGCTGCCAATATTCTATTAAACGATGGCATAAGTCTATATAATGCAACTAAAAATAAGGCACAAAATGAAATTATATAATCATTTGAGTAATCATTATAAGAAAAATATGTAATTAAAAATACAAAAATTGAAATTAATATAATCTCAATGAAATATCTTGGCACCTCAAGTAAAAAGATATTTTTTTTTTCAACGTTCCATGTTTTGTCACTCACATCAAAAAATAAATTTTTGAAGAAATCCTCTTTTTTATAAATTTTGACAGTTTTAATTCCACCAAAACTTTCATTTACAACTTTTAATATTAACTTACCAAATAGTATTCTTTGATTTCCCATTTCAGTTGTTACTTTTTTTAAGAAAGGATAAAAGAAAAAATAAATTAATAAAAATAATAAAATTAAGAAAAGTGTTATTTTTGTATTAAATAACAGTAAAAATATAAGTACAAATAAAGCTAATGATCCCTCTACGATAAAAATAATAAATACCTCAATAATTGCCTTAATAGATTGAGATTGAGATACAACTATATTCGAAAGTGTGGAGATAGAATTTTTTAAAAAAAATTTATAAGTTTTAACTATATAACTGGAATATAAGTTTTTAGCTACTTTGCTCTGAATATAAAATAAATAATTATATTTTAGCTTAGTTATGAGAATTATTGCAATATTTTTAAGAACAAATGCAAACAAGAATAAAAGTAGTATATGAAATTTATATTTTTCGATTGATGAAACATCAAAATAATTACTAACAAAAGTATTTTCTAAGATATTACTCTCAGAAAAAAAAATGTTTACTACAGGCAGAACCATAGCCAGACTAAATAATTCAAGAAAAATTGTTAAATAATAAAATAAAATGAGTATATAAAGTTTTGTCTTATCTTTATTATCGATAAGTTTAAATGCTTTATTTAATTCTATTATCATAAACTAATTTAAAAATTTTCATTTAAATTTATATTTTTCTATTTTCATTATAAGTTATTTGGCTACCTAAAAAATCAAATTTAAAATTCAATTTTTTAAGATTATTTAATTTTCTAGTTAATTTGATCTCATTTTTTTTCTCTGTGTAAAATAAAAAAAAACCTCCCTTACCTGCACCAAGTATTTTTCCACCAATAGAGCTAGCTTTTTGAGCATCGTAATAGTATTTATCTAAGAGTTTATTTGTTACTTTAGAGCTTATTTCTTTTTTTAAAATCCAGCTCAAATGTAAAATTTTTCCAAATTGATTTAAGTTTACATTTTGTTTAGTTAATATATCCTTCGCAGGTTTTACTAATTTAGTTAAAGATAACAAATTAGAAATTTGATTTTGATTTAAATTTTTTTGTTCTTCTAATATTTTCGATGCATTTCTTTTAATAGATGTATAATACAAGTGAAGATTTTGATTAAGAAGTTTTATTTTACTATTTTCTATTTTTAATGGGCTTACTTTAACACTCCCATTTTTAAAAAATAATATTTCATTAAAACCTCCAAAAGAACATGCATAATGGTCTTGTTTCCCAATATTTCTTTTTAAAATGTCTACTTCAATTTTTGCAGCAATTTTTGCAATAAATTTTTTTGAAATTTTCTTTTTTTCTATAGCTAGTAACGCATGTACTAATCCTACTGCAAAAGCACTTGATGAAGCTAAGCCAGTATTTGAAGGTATATCTGAAAATGTAGTAATCTCTATTGGGTAGTTAATTTCAAAATATCTTAATGCTTCTCTAACAATTGGATGTTTAATTTCATCTATTGAGTTTCTAAATTCAGTCTGACTCCAATTAACACGATATTTGAATTCAACAATTCCAAGCTGCCTTTTTACAGCTACATAAATATATTTATCAATAGATGTGCTTAATACTTTTCCTGTATAATATTTGTAGTATGACTCAATATCTGATCCACCTCCTACAAAACTAATTCTGAACGGAGTCTTTGTTATAATCATTAAATATAATATTTATTTCTAGAAATTTTTAATTTATTTATTAATTAATTTTTCTTAGGTTAATGTCAATTTGATTATCAATTTTTTGTTTTAAACATTTAATCCTATTGGTTTTTGCTCCTCTAAAATCACTATCACTAAAATTAATTTTTTTAAATAAATTTAAAAGTTCCGTTGCTCCTTTCTTTAAATCCCATTTAGGTTTGTAATATTCACCTAGATCCTCTAAGATTCTTTTAAAACTTACTCTATAAGATCTAGGATCAACTAAATGTTCCTTCGTATATACTATTTCACAATTAGGCATAACTTCTTTAACTGCATTAGCAAGGTCTTTGACTTGGTAATTACCATTTTTAATGCCAACATTAAAAGATCTTCCTATAAGTATTTCATTAGGTGCAATAATGCATGCATTTATAGCCGATACCACATCTCTTACATGGACAACAGGTCTCCACGGTGTTCCATCACTTTTAATTTCAATTTTGTTGTTAGTAAATGCGCATCCTACAAGATTATTAAAAACTATATCACTTCTAAGTCTTGGACTTACTCCAAATACTGTGGAGGGCCTTAATGATACTGCCACAAAACTATTACTAGATATTGAGTTCAAATACATTTCAGCTTTCCATTTAGTTTTGGCATATTCTGTAACTGGTTTTTTTTCACTTTCGTATTCATCTAATTCATCATTTACATTAGAAATTCCATACATACTTTGAGATGAAACGTATACAAATCTTTTAACTTCCATTTTTTTGGATAAATCTGCAATTTTTTTAACAGCTAAGAAATTTATTTCTTCAGTCAATTTAGCATTTAACTCACCTAAAGGGTCATTTGATAAAGCAGCAAGATGAACAACATAATCTATACCTTCAAGATCTTTTGAAGAAACATCTCTTATATCTTTTCTTATTTGAAATTTAGGTTTTGTTTCTTCAAATAAAGTACACTCTTCGTATAGGCAGCTATCAAAACCAACTATTTCATATTTTTTTGATAATACTTCAGTAGCAACTGATCCAATATATCCAAGATTTCCTGTTATTAGGATTTTCATAAGTTATGATTTAAATTTTAGTTATTAATATATTATTTTAAAACTTTTTCTAACTTTTTTTTATCTTCTAGATTATCCATTGGATACCAAACATCTGTGATATCATAATTAATTTTTATACTTTTAGACTTAAGAATTTTTGGAATAGTATTTTTTTCAAATGACTCATTTGCAGAATTAATATATTTAAAAATTTTTTTATCTAAGATATAAAAACCAGCATTAATTGGAATTGAAAAATTTTTTTCTCTGATTTGTTTAATTTTACCATTTTTTATATTTAAAACACCATATGGTAATTTGTAATTATATGCGGTTAATACTATATTATTTTTTTTTTTTAATTTTAAGGTTTTTTTTAAATTAAAATTTGCCATAGAGTCTCCATAAGTTAAAAGAAATTTGTCACCTTTTATCTGGTCTTTAACTTTAAGTAGTCTTCCAGCAGTCTCGGTATTAATACCAGTATTTATTGCTTTAACATTTAAATTTTTTATTTTTTTCGAAAATTTTTTTAGGCTTTCAAACTTGTATCCACCAAGCAATATAAAGTCTTTAATATTATTTTTTTTATAAATATCAATGATCCTTAGAAGTATTTCCCTATTATTAATTTTTATGAGAGGTTTTAATACTTTTTTTTTTTTATCTTTATTTATCCTTGTTCCTAATCCACCACAAAAAATTAATGCCTGCATTTTTTTTATTTTATCATTTTTTTTTTAATTCTTTTGTTTGCCTTAATACTTCTATTAGTTTTTTTTCCTAATAATTTTTCATAGTCCTTAGGACCAAAATCACCTCCACCTGGCCTTTTTAAAGTTAAATTTTTTTTTGAAAAATATTCATTTTTTTTGATATCAGTTTTAGATACTATTGAACTAAAAGCAAAATTAGCAGTACTCTTTTCTTTAAATGAAATTTCTTTTTTGACTCCTCTAAATAAGTGCATTTTATTAGATATTTTTATTAAATTATTCAATTCTTGTGGATTCATGGATGCGCTGACATCCGGTCCTTTATCATTTTTAGATGAAACAAAATGTTTCTCAATAAGACAGGCTCCAAGGCTAATTGCTGCTATGCATGCATCTATTGAGCTATGATGATCTGAATATCCGATTAAAGTATTTGGAAATTTTTTTATTAACATCGGTATGGTATCTATTTTTATTAATTTGCTCGGAGTTGGATAAATATTTGTGCAATGAAGAACAACAAAAGGAATTCTTGCTTTCTTAAGAATATTAATTGACACTTCAATGTCCTTAAGTAAATTCATTCCTGTACTCATTATTATTGGCTTTTTAAATTTACATATATATTTTAATAAGGGATAATTATTACATTCTCCAGATCCAATTTTAAATGCTGGAACACCCATATTGTTTAGCCTATCTGCAGCTGCAAAGCTAAATGGCGTGCTTATAAAAACCCTTTTTTTTTGCTCAATGTAGTTTTTAAGCTTTATCTCTTGAATTTCATTTAATGAACATTTTTTTATTAAAGAAAATATTGGTTCATCAGCATTTGCAGGAATTATTTTTTTTGCCTCATCTGACATTTCTTCTTCTGCAATATGTGTTTGATGTTTAATAATCTGAGCACCAGCTTTAATCGCTTTATCGGCTAAATCTATAGCTTTATCTAAATTTCCATTATGATTAATGCCAATTTCGCAGATTACTCTTGCTGGTATGTCATAACCAATATCAATATTTTTTATTTTAAATTTCTTAGTCAAGTACGTTTTTATATATTTTTGAGAAGTCAATAAACTTTAAAATTGTCAATTTCATATCAGTCCAATCAGACAACGTTTTTTTATTCTTTCTTGGACCATATTTTTTTAAGTTAGAGTTAGTATCTTCATGATTGCCGTTTTTAATATAATTCACATTTATTCTAAGATAGTTTAAGAATATATCTGGAAGTAAATTTTTTAAATACTGTATATTTTTTTGAATTAAAATACTGTTTTTCATCTTTTTTTTTTCAAATACATACTTTTCAAAGTAAGACAAAAATATATTATCTACAAGCAATTTTAAATTTTTGTCATTTCCATAAATTTTATTTTCTCTCATCAATTTAATTAATCTTTTTTTTATTATCGAATTCTTTCTTAAAATTTCTTCTGCCATTTTTTTTCTTTTAAATTGACCTCTTACTTTAACATCAGTATACACATTAGCATCTTTTGCGTACCAAAAGCTATTATCTACTTTAGTTTTACCAGATATGCCCAGTATAAAGGGAATTAAAATTTCATAAAAATGTATATCTTTACCTAATTTTGCAATATTTAAACATAATTTTAAAGTTTCTGTGCGATGAAGGGCATTATACCAGTGAGGCCTATTCAAATACATTTTCTTAATTCTGGAAATTTTATCTTTATCTTTAAAATTAAGGTTGTATTTAATCGTATCTAAATAAGCTCCTGAATATATTACTCTATTAATTTTATTTAAAAATCTAAAAGAGATATATTCCCCATTGTATGCAATATATTTTTTATTTTTTTCTAAAAATGAAATTCCTCTTTTTAAAGCATTAAATCCCAAAAAATCATCATCATTTACTATAACCGTATACTTTGTGTTAATCCTATTAACTCCATTTAAGATTTTTTTTACAAATTTGTTTTCTTTGTAATGATGATATTCAAAATTTTTTGGTAGTGTTAAATTTAAAGGTTTTGGTGATGAGTCCATAATTTTAAAATAACAAAAATTAAATTTTGGATTCAAAAAATAATATATTGTTCTTTTTAGTAGTTGTTGCCTTTTATGTGATGGTATTAATATAGAAACAAGTTTTTTTCTCATATGAAGTATTTATTATTAAAATTTAGTCTCATTTTTTTATTTCATCAAATACAGCATTTGCAACCTTTTTATAACCATCTATTGTATAATGGTTCCAGATTTCAAACGGAAACAATTTTTTAGGATTTTCTTCTTTTTTAAATACCAACTCATTAATATCTACAAAAGTTATATTTAAATCTTCAATAATCTTTTTGACATCATTGTAGTCTTTATCTACAAAGTTTTTTCTAGTGTAACTATAGGAGGGAAGATAAACAAAATAAAATGTTGCATTTTTTTCATTAACTAATTTTTTTGATAGTTTGATAATTTTTTTAAATTCAATCAAATATGGTTTTTCTATTTCAGATTTTCTTTTTTTAAATAAAGCATATCTTACCTCGTTGAGCTTAATGAAATTAATTATTAAATTTTTTTTGTTAGATTTTGTTTTTTCAATTTCATTATTTAATATTTTATCAATTCTTTTTTGCAAAATTTCATTTATTTCTTGTTGCCTTTCATCTAAATTTTGAGTGAAATTTTCGTCTTCTATATAATTCTTTAAAATTTTATTATCTAGTTCTTCTTTAAAATCAGAGTAAAGATCATTTGCCTCGTAATGAAACCAAATCACATATTTTACATTTTTCACAACCTCTAAATACTCTCTTAAACTGGCATATTGGGTAAGTGGTGCATTTCCGGCCTGCCCTAAATTGATTATCGAGCCATGATTTATTTTTGATCTCAAAACCCCACTAATATCATTAGGAGGTTCAACGCATGATCCATGTACAAAGGAGTCTCCTACTAAAACAGCAAATGTTTGTTTTTTTTCCCATTCATTATCTGGATTATTAAATCCAAATCTGTCAGAATTAAACATAGCGTAATATCCTAACTCATTACAAAGAATTGTTTTTTTTAATGAAATACCTGATAATGGTAAAATTTTTAAATCATTATCTTTTCTTAAATTAAAAGGTGTTACAGCTATAGTTATATCCTCTTTTTTTTTTAGATCTTGATATATTTCTAATTTAGATCTTGTATCAAATTTTTTATTAAATTTTTTTTCATATAAGGAAATTTCTTTTTTCCCTACTCCTAAATTTAATTTTGTAAAAATAATATATGTCTGGAAAGAATATAAAGAAAATAAAATTGTCAGCGTGACTATCGCTACATATGTCTTTAAAGTTTTTCTAAAAAATAAATTAAAAAAATAAAAGGAGGAACTAATTATTCCGAAATATAAATATAATTTTAAATAATCAAAGCTTCCATCTCTGATTATTTTATAAACTATAAAAATGAGTACTAATAAGTTTCCTAGTAAAAATAAATATGAAATAGTATTTAAAATACTAAATGTATTTCTTTGCATTTCTATTTTAAAATATGCTCAATTGTCTTCAACAATATAGGCTTAGTGAAAGATTTGCTATTTCCAATGCTTTCTACATTGTGTGCGGCTGCTAATGATGACAAAAACATGGACATATCAATATTTTTCTTATTAGCAAGAAGATAGGATATTAAAGAAAAAAAAGTATCTCCGGCTCCTACTTTGTCAACTGCTTTCAATGCAAAAGCGTCAGAATAAAAAAAAGAATTCTTATAGCAAAGTATAGCACCCTTAGTTCCTCTTGTTACAATTAAGTATTTTACTTTAAGCTTAGTCTGAAGCTTTAAAATAAGTTTTTCAATTTTTTCATTTAAATTTCTCATTTCATATCTCATTTCAGACTCATTAATCACAAGAGTTTTTGCTCCATAATATTTATTTAAATTATGACCCATTTTATTTAGAGAATTAAGTTGATAATTTGCTGCCGAAAATTTAGCCATCTTACATATTTTTTTTGCAATATCATTATTTAGGAAACCATGGCCAAAATCTGATATTATTACTAAATCATATTTTTTTATATTTTGAATATACTTATAAAGTTTTGTTTGGTTTAAATAATCCAACTTTTCGTCATTATATTTGTAAATGCCTAATGCTTTATTATTTGAAGACTTATCAATTATTCTTCTTTTAACAATTGTTGGAGAATTATCTTTATAAATAAATTTTAACTTTATATTTTTACCTAGTTCTTTTCTTATAAAATTTTCATAATCTCCATTTTTTCCAATAATTGTTAAAAGTTCAATATTTTTACTAAAAGTCATAAGATTTTTGGCAATTGCACCTGCACCTCCAATATACTTTTCAACATACAGATCCTTAAAAACCATTATTGGGTCTTTATTTGATTTACCCACTGCACTACAAAAATTATATTCGTCAATAATCATCTCACCAATAATCAAAATTTTTGTTTTATTGAGTTTTTCGATTTCTTTTTTTATATAATCTATACTAAATGAATTTCTTATTTTATTTATATTTTTTTTTTGTTTATCAGAATACAAATTAAAATTTTGATTTAATAATTTACTTGAGCTGAATGTTTCTGATTTGGAAATAAATAATTTACCACCATTTTGAGTAACTGTGCGATGTTCATCTTTAATTTTTTTTGTAATATCATTTTTAAAGTTTTTATAGTCTGGTCCTTTACAATAAAAGTTAGGTTTTATTATACTTATAATTTTTTTAGCTGAAGCATTTTCACTAACACAAACATAGTCAACCACCTTTAGGGATGCAATTGAATGTAGTCTGTTCAATTGGTTGAAATAAGGTCTTCCAGGGCCTTTATTGACAAAAGAATCTGAAGTAATTGATACAATAAGTATATTTGATAACGATTTTGCTTCCTCGAAGTGTTTTATATGGCCAATGTGAAGCAAATCAAAAACACCATGACAATGTGATATAGTTTTTTTATTTCTCTTTAATTCTAAAATTTTTTTTTTTAAGTCCGTTTCTGATAATATTTTTTTGTTTATCATTTTTATTTTAGATATTTAAACCAATCTTTTGTTGCTTTTTCAATTTTACTTGGAGTCCATACAGGTGCATTCTTCCAATAGTCTATATCATCTAATAAGTAACTTATCCCTTTTTTTATAGAAATTTTAGGTCTCCACTTTAACTCTCGCTTAATTTTTTTAATGTTTGCAAACGTACAATCTGGTTCACCTGGTCTTTTTGGAATCCTAATTTTTGGCCCATTCAAAATTTCTACAATTTTATTGATAGATATAGTCTTGCCACTTCCTACGTTGTAAATTTTGCTTTTATATTTAGATTTAGAAGCTAAGATAAAAGCATTTACTACATCTGTTACATAGGTAAAATCTCTTGTTTGATCACCGCTACCAACAATCGTATAAGGTTTCTTTGCCAATTTTTGAGCTAACAACACGCCAAACATTGCACCATAAGTTCCTGATGTTCTAGATCTTGTGCCATATACGTTGAATAATCTTAATGAAACAGTTCTTATATTAAATAATTTGCCCCAATGAATACATAATTTTTCACCTAGGTACTTTGTTAAAGCATAGGGATAAAGTGTATTTATTTTTTCATTTTCTAAAGTAGGGTATTTTTTTGGTATTCCATAACAAGATGACGAAGCAGCATAAATTAATTTTTTGACACCAAATTTTCTGCATGCTTGAATTACATTTAATGTACCTTCAACATTTGATTTGAAATATTTTTCTGGGAAATTAATACTTGGTACAATATCTGCTAAAGCAGCCAAGTGAAAAACACAATCTATATTTTTAAATTTTTTAATCCATATTCCTTTTTTAGAAATATCACTTTTCACAAATATAATTTTATTAAAATTTTTAAGCTGTTTTAAATTTGATAATCTTCCTGTACTTAAATTATCAATTACATAAATTTTGTTTTTATCATTTAATAATTTTTCTACCAAATGACTACCAATGAAGCCAGCACCACCTGTAATTAAATAATTCATAATTTCATTAAACTATATTTTTTTCTAATTTTAATTTAAATTTTCAAAATTGTATTTTTTTCACCAAATTGATCTTCCACCGTCAATAACAATGTTTTGTCCTGTCATATAACTTGATGCATTAGTACATAAATATTGAATCGTGGATTTATATTCATCTTTATCGGCAAGTCTATTTAAAGGTATTAATTTTTTGATTTTTTTTAAAAAAATCTTATCTTGCAAATTTTCTATACCACCAGGTGATAATGAGTTACATCTTATATTTTTATCTGCCCAATATGTGGCAACATATCTGGTTAAACCCGTAATTCCAGTTTTGATCACAGAATAAGTTACTGGTTTGTAGTACTGTTGTTTATTTTTATTTATTTTGTAAATTCTTTGGTCAGGAGATATTACTGAAAGATCGGAGGAAATATTTAGAATAACCCCATTTTTTTGTTTTGCCATTTCATTACCAAAATATTTTATACACAAAAAATAGCCTGTTAAACCCACGTTAAGTTCATTATTCCATTCATTCAATGAAAAATTGTCTAAATTATTTATCGAAAGTTTTGTTTTAGGTTTTGGATTTAGTGCAGCATTATTAATCAATACACTTATATAAATATTTTTTTTTTTTATTGATTTAATGACTTTTTTAATAGAATTTTCTGAAGTTACATCCATTTTGAATTTTAATATATTGCTGCTCCTAAAATCTTGTAATAATCTTTTATAAACAATTTTTAGTTTTCTAGAATTAAGGTCAATTAAAACTACAGACCCATTTACTTCTAAAATAGCTCTAGCATGCTGTTCACCTAAAAGACCGCCAGCACCTGTAATTAAAGTATATTTTTTTTTAAGATCAAACTTTTTAATATTCATTTTATTTATCATAATTTTTATTTATAATAATAAATACTTTAAAAATGATCATTATCATACCTATAAAAAAAAAATCAAAAAGATTAAAAAATAAAAACTTTTTATTATTAAATAATAAACCATTATTTCAATTGACTATTGATTTTGCAAAGAAAAATTTTAGTAAAAAAAATATTCTCATATCTACAGATTGTAGAAAAACAGCTTTGAAACTTAAAAAGCAAGGATTTCAAGTTCCGTTTTTAAGACCGACTAGCCTTTCCAAACCAAGCTCTTCAACATACTCAGTTGTAAAGCATGCAATTGAAAATTTTGAGTTTAAAACAAAAAGAGTTATTAAAAATTTAATACTTTTACAGCCAACATCTCCTTTTAGATCTATAAAAGATATAAAGTTAGGAATAAAATTATTTAATAAAAACTCTTTACCAACAATGTCTGTTAATAAATTACATGTTAAAAGTGACAAAATTTATTTTATTAAAAAAAATAAAACTATTTACTGTGAAAATAAATACAAAAAAAAATTTTTTGTTCCAAATGGTTCATTTTATATAATTTCAAAATACCAACTCTTAAAATCAAAAAGTTTTTATTTTAAAAGTATGAATCCGGTTGAAATTAAGGAACATAAAAATAAAATTGATATTGACTACATAGAAGATTTTAATTTTGCTAAAAAACTAATATAATTTTCTAGTAATGATCAAATTTAAATATTATATCGAATAATTAATTTTAAAAATATATTTTAATTGATATAAAAAAAAACTATAAGGATTTGATGAAAAAAATATTTATTACTGGTGGAGCTGGTTATGCAGGTAGCAGATTAGTAGAAGACTTAATAAGAAATGACTACGATGTGACTATTTATGACACTCTTTATTTTGGAGATAGTCATTTAAAAAATATCTCAAAAAAATTGAAAATAATTAAAGGTGACATTAGAGATATTAAATTATTATCAAGTTCAATAGACAATCATGAAGTATTTATTCATTTGGCATGTATTTCTAATGACGCAAGCTTTGTTTTAAATGAAAAATTATCTAAAAGTGTAAATTTAGATGCTTTTGAACCAATGGTTATTGCTGCCAAGGAAAAAGGGGTAGAAAGATTTATATATGCATCAACTAGTTCTGTTTACGGAGTTAGTGATAAAAAAAATGTAAGAGAAGATCATCCTTTAGTTCCATTAACTTTGTATAATAAGTTTAAGGGAATGTGCGAACCTTTATTACTAAAACATACTGATAAAAATTTTACTGGCATTGTATTTAGACCTGCTACAGTTTGTGGATATTCTTCAAGACAAAGATTGGATGTAAGCGTTAATATACTAACAAACTTTGCGGTAAATAAGAATAAAATCGTAGTATTTGGTGGAAAGCAAATGAGACCAAATTTAAATATTCTAGATTATGTAAGTGTAGTAAAGTTATTAATGAATGCTGATAAGAAACTTGTTGAGAACGAAATTTTCAACGTTGGATATCAAAACTTAACAATACAAGAAATTGCTATACTTGTTAAAAATGTAGTAGAAAAAGAATTTGTTAACAAAAAAATTTCAATTGAATATGAAACAAGTAATGACAATAGATCGTACCATATAAATTCAGATAAAATTAAAAATAAACTTAACTTTAGTCCCAAACATACAATAGAGGAAGCAATAGTTGAACTTTGCGATGCATTTAAAAATAATAAATTACCAAATAGTTTTGAGAATGATGAATACTTTAATGTTAAAAGAATGCAAAATCTTAATGTAATTTAATTATTCAAAATATATAAATTCGTAATCACCTTTATATCCAGCTTTTTTATATATCCATTTCCATTCATCTTTTGAATGGTAAGATTGAGCTGTTAAAGCCCAACACTCTAGATTGAATAACTCTTTTTCATTTCTATAACTTTCAACCATTAAAAAATTTTTTTTTGCAACTCTATCCATTTCTTTAAGGGAGATAAATAATTCATTTATTTTGAAATTATGAAAACAACCCAAAGAAATAGCTAAATCAAATTCATTATTTTTAAATTTTAAATTTTTTCGAGCATCATAGTATGACAAATCTTTTTTTATTAATTTAGGAGCTCTAGAAATACCATATTTTGAGATATCTATACCTTTTATTGAAATATTTGGAATTAATTTTTTAATTTCATATAACAAAAATGCTTTCCCACATCCAATATCTAAAAGTTTTGATTTATGATTTAAATTGTAATTTTTAATAATTTTTTTAGCGAGAGGTGTCCAGTAATCTTTTATGTACTTGTAGCCACCATAACCATACTTTCTGTCTCCATCCCAATAATGGTATCCATATTTTTTGGCTATTTTCATACAGTAAGATTTCTTATTAACCATTCTTTCTAAATAATTTCTTTTAGTTTTTTTGTGATATTTTGTAATTAATTTTTTTTCTTTACCTAACTTACTTTTAGTTTGAGAAAGTGTTTGACTATCCTTTAATAAAATAATTTCTTCTATTTTTTCGATATCTGAATTTTTTATTAAAGAAAGATTTTCTACTGCAAAATATAGTCTTTTATTATTCTTTATAATTTTTTTGTAAATTTCTTTTCTAAAGTTTAAATCTTCTGGTAACTGAAAAAGACTGTAGAATAATATTCCATCATATTTCTTAAGATTAGAAATTACATGTCTTAAAATAAAATAATTTTTTTCATAAGTATATTCTGAAGCACTTAAAAATAGTTTAAATTCGTTTTTTTCACAAAAATTCTTTAAAATGATATTTTGAATATGCTGTGGCGCTCTTTCGCCTCTAAAATTTCTACTAAAAATATACCCTTTAAGTTTCATGGTTAATTATTTTTGAATGGGAATTTGTAATTAAATCCTACTTTTGTCATTGCTCTAGTGGTAATAGGTGAAAAGAATTCTCCGACTTTTTTATCTCCGTAAGGTGAGAAAATACTTTTAAATCTACAATTCATTGACCATCGTGTAGACTTTTCCTTATTGATGATATTCCCGTGGGGTAGACTTTGGTCAAATAATAAAGCTTTGCCATAATTAATATTTAACCAAGTAAGTTTATTTTTTAAATGATTAAATATTTTATCACTACTATCTATTCTTTTTGATTTACATAGTTTATAAAAAAAATCTATTTTTCTTTTATCTAAGATATACATTGATTTTGTCTTATAACAATCTACAAGAGGTAACCACAGATTTATTTCATACGGAGAGTCACCTGACCAAACATCTGAATGAATAGGGAGTAGTGAAGTTTCATCATTAGGAAGTTGTATGCTTAGATTTATATTCTTTTGCATAACAAGCTCATTTCCTGCCAATATTGAAATATTATCTCTGCCTAAAATGAAATATTTTTCTCTCAAACTCTTATAATTGTTTATTTTACTTATCACTTCTAACCTAAAATCATTAATATCTTTTTTTGATATAAATTTATGAAGCATATCTAAATTAATATTTTTTTTTTTTAAAATTTGGGATGTAATTTTTTTAACCCTATCTTTTATTTCTAAATTAAATTTTTTATTCTCAACATTAAAAATTAGATAACCTTTATTTAAAAAATCTTTAGATATCTTTTTTTCAATATTTGTAAAAAAGTTGTTTTTATTTGAATTCATAATGCTTAATATTTTATAAATTTTATTAGTAAAATACTATCTAATATTTAAAATTTTCACGAGTATAGTAAATTTTTATATTTTCTCAGATAATAAGGAGAAACTAAAATTTGATTTTCTTTTTTATTAAAAATTGCATTCCTTATTGATGGTGCAAACCATTTATCTGGATATATATTCCAGAATTTCTTTTGTAATACTTGATCATTTTTTTTTAATTTTAGTTTATTTCTACTTAATAGTTCAGTTTCATGAATTAAATTATAAATTTCGTCCTCTGAATTGCTGATATACTTTACTTTAAATTTTTTTTGATATTCTATTTCAAACCTGTCTAGGAAATACTTTTTTTGAAGTTTTAGTAATAGGTTTAAATATGATTTTATAGAAAGAATTTTTTTTTCTTTAGTACAGTATAAATTGAAAGGTAAAACAATACATTTATCAGGATAAAAAATCGATGGCATTCCCCCACCAAGTGCTACATTTGTTAAACCAGTTGGTTTATTTTGATGAAACGCAAATGTATCTATTCCAGTTGAAGAGCCAATATGAAACTTGGAATCATGAAATCTTTTAAAAATTTTACTTAAGCTGTATCCTGTTTTAAAATATTTAATTTCAGATGAAATTTTATTTTTTCCCAATAACTTTTTATTAACATTATTAGTTAAAATAAAATTTATTTTTTTTTTTTTTTTATATTTTTTAAAAGCATTATTGAATGCTGGGCAATCTGTATCTCGCCAACTTTGAAAGGGATCTGTATCATTTGAAACTCTGGCTAAATTTTTCACTCCATCGTTAAACTTATTATAGTTGGATAACCTAATTGAGCACGTTGCAAAACTTACATTTCTTTTTGTTTTAATATCGTTCTTCGAAAATAAAAAAGGTTTTTTTAAAAAATTTTTTCTTGATATTGGATAAGAATAATTTCTTAAATCAATGTGTTTTAATTTAATGATACTGACAACTTTAAGTAAAAAATAACCACTTCTGTATGGTAAAATTTCACCATATTTACTTATTTCTTTACTCAATTCATTATGATTTTGTGAAAATTTTTCTAAATAAAAGACTATTAATTTATTTGAATTATAATTTTCTTTTAAAAAAATTTCTGTATTACTATAGTAATGTCCAAACTTTGAACTAAAAAGTTTTACCAATAGAATTTCATTTTTATATCTTCTTTTTCTAATTAAAAAAATAATTCCGAGAAATGAGCCTAAAATAAAATCAATTAAAGAATTTATCTTTAAAAAAATATTCATATTTTGTTTTTTATAAGTTTTATTTTTTTTTTTATAAATATAATATTCTCTCTAGCAGTATCAATTGCATCATTTCCTCTTGAATTTTCTAGTGTAAAGTTTTTTTTGTATGAAATTTCAATTAAGCATTTAAAAACTTTACTAAAATCTACAAGTCCCTTTCCAAGCTTTACATTTTTTTTTCTAAAATTTTTGTCCTTGATATGAATATGTTTTAAATCTTTATTAAAACTTAAGATATCTTTAATCATATTTCTTTTTAAATTAATTCTATTTCCAGTATCAAATAAGAATCCGATTTTATAAGGAAAGATAAGTTTTTTTAATTGTCTAAATTCATCAGGTGAAATGTTAGATTCAATTAAAATATTAATATTTTTAAAATTTTTTACAATTTTTTTCAAAGGTTTGCTCATTTTGTTTATATTTTTATAATTTATATTACTCGCTCCATACATTGGTAATATTAAATTTTTAATATTTAAAATTATTAATTTTTTTTTTAATTTTCTTAAATAATTTAACGTTAATTTGGATTCTATTGAGTTTGAAATAATATAATCATCGCAAAAATTAATAATCTTAAGGCCATTGATTTTAGCAAGTTTTTTGTAAATTTTAATTTTTTTTGTATCCCAAATTGGATTATTATAATTCAATTTTCTCTCCGTAAAAAATTCAATAAAATTTAATTTAAGTTTCCTTGCATTAGAAAACTCAGCTTTCCAATCTTTTGGAAACACTTGAAGATTATTTTTATTTGTATTTGTAAGCCTACCCTGAACTATACCTAATAAATTCACTTTTTTTGCTATAAAATTTTAATAATCTAAAGATCTATCACCAAAAATGTAAAAAAAATATAGTCAAATAGATTTTTTATAAAAAATACTCTTGTATAAATCTCAACAAAAGATAAAAAAATGATTGAAAAAATGAATTTAGAAATATCGGTACCTGAAAAAATATTTATAATTGCTGAAATTGGAATAAATCATAATGGCTCAATTAAAATTGCAAAAGAGTTAATTGATATGGCAAAAAGATGTGGCTGTAATGCTGTTAAATTCCAAAAAAGAGATATTAACACAGTTTATTCAAAAAATGAGTTAGATAAAGAAAGAGCAAGCCCATGGGGAACAACACAAAGACAGCAAAAAGAAGGTTTAGAGCTAAGCGAAAATGATTATGATGAGATAGATCTTTATTGTAAAAAAAATTCAATTGAGTGGTTTGCTTCTGCGTGGGATATAAAAAGTTTGAATTTTTTAAAAAAATATAAATTAAAAAATAATAAGATTGCTTCAGCATTAATAACACATAGTGAATTTTTAGAAGAATGTGCTAAACAAAGAATTCACACGTTTATCTCTACAGGAATGAGCAATATGTTAATAATAGAAAATGCAGTAAATATATTTAAGAAAAATAATTGTCCGTTTTCATTAATGCACTCTGTTTCGGTTTACCCTTGTCCTGATGAAATTCTTAATTTAAATAATATTATTTTATTAAAAAAAAAATTTAATTGTAAAGTAGGTTATAGTGGACATGAAGCATCTGTTTCCCCCTCAATTGTTGCAGCAACCCTTGGTGCAAACTCAATAGAAAGACACATAACATTAGATAGATCAATGTATGGAAGTGATCAATCTGCCTCGTTAGAAGAAACTGGTTTAAGAAATCTTGTAAATTCTGTAAAAAAGATAAGGACTTCTATTGGGAATTCAGAAAAGAAATTACAAATTGGTGAAGAAGAAGTTTCAAAAAAACTAAGATACTGGGAAAATTAGTTTGAGTGGTATAAGGCATTATGCAATAGTACCGGCAAGAAAAAATAGTATTGGACTACCTTTTAAAAATAGGAAATTTTTTGATAAAAAAATCAATTTTTTAAAAAAGATAAATTTTTTTGAGGATATAATCGTTTCTACAAATGATAACTTTATAATAAACAAATGTAAAAAGAGAGGGCTAACCTGCTTAAAAAGGTCAGAAAAACTATCTGGCTCAAAAATTTCTATAAAATCGGTATTTATTGATATCATCGAAAAGTTAAATTTTTCCAAAAATGATATTTTATGGTTATTTTATATACCTTTAATTTTTAACTCTCATGCTGACGTAAAAAAAGTCAAAAAATTAATTGAGACTAAAAAAATAAAGAGCATATGTGGGTTTATTGATGTTAAAACACATCCATTTAACGTTTGGAAGATTAACGGTGAATATGTAAATAAATTCGTAAATAATGATGTCTTCAGAAGACAGGACTTAAATAAACTTTTTGAACATCATCATCATATATGTGCTTTCGACGCTAGTAAAATTAAAAATTTAAATTCTGAACTCATAGGAAAATTTACTTATCCATTTATTTTGGGAGAAAACTCAAAAAAAAAAATTATTGAACTTGATACTAAAGATGACTATTTAAAATACTTAAAGAATGAAAAAAAAACTAAAT